>Ga0194124_10001310_pt1 | contig 31954 bp, 32 predicted proteins | sample TA2KigCas0mmetaG_FD_148605 | JGI IMG/M metagenome (GOLD analysis project Ga0194124, IMG submission 148605) | Freshwater microbial communities from Lake Tanganyika, Tanzania - TA2015031 Kigoma Deep Cast 0m | ecosystem: Environmental > Aquatic > Freshwater > Lake | place: Tanzania: Lake...
TTTACCCTCTATTGGACTCGGGGGCGCTCCCTCAAATCTGCGCGTTCGGGTATCACCGCTAGATGAAACAGGATGCACTCTAGTTTTGATTGACGATGCCAGCGAGGCGCAACGCGTTGACGCGATACGTCGGGACTTTGTTGCAAACATTTCTCATGAATTGAAGACGCCGATTGGTGCTCTCTCGCTATTGAGTGAGGCCGTTGCTGGCGCGAGCGATAATCCGGAAATGGTCAAGCACTTCGCGGCAAAAATGGGTGTCACCTCGCACCGCTTAACGGAATTAGTCCAACAAATTATTAATCTGTCTCAATTGCAGGATGCAAATCCACTTCAAGAGTTTGAATTAGTTTCGGTCACCGATGTTGTGAATCAGGCAATTTCGCTCTGTATCACCAACGCTGACTCGAGAAAGATTGCAATTGACTTCGACATTCAGGATGAGTGCAAAGTTTTTGCAGATGGTGAACAATTAGTTATGGCAATTCAGAATCTCGTTGAAAATGCGATTAATTACTCCCCGAATAACACTCGGGTAAGCATCACGATAAGAAGTGATAATGGGACCGTTGAAATTATCGTGAAGGATCAAGGAATTGGAATTCCAGAATCAGATTTAGAGCGAATTTTTGAGAGGTTCTACCGCGTAGACCCTGCGAGATCTAGAGAGACTGGCGGCACTGGACTAGGTCTGTCAATTGTTAAGCATGTTGCGGCAAATCATGATGGTGAAGTCAAAGTTTGGAGCCGAACTGGCGAAGGAAGCACTTTTACCTTCTCGTTGCCTAAGAGTGAGGGAGTGATGGGGAAATGACTCGGATACTTGTTGTAGAAGATGAAGATTCGTTTTCAGATGCCCTCGCATTCTTATTGACGAAAGAGGGTTTTGAGGTCGAAGTTGCGGAGAATGGACTGAAGGCGCTCGAGTTGTTTGATCGTTCTGGCGCTGATTTGATTTTGCTGGATTTGATGTTACCGGGCTTAAGCGGTACTGAAGTTTGCCGCCAGATCCGAACGAAGAGCGTAGTTCCTATCATCATGCTCACTGCCAAAGAAAGTGAAGTAGATAAAGTTGTTGGGCTAGAGCTTGGTGCTGATGACTATGTCACGAAGCCATATTCCTCTAGAGAGTTAATTGCGCGGATAAGAGCAGTCCTGCGGAGGAATTCCGAGTCTGAGGGGATTGTTGGCACTCTCACCGAAGGTCCGGTCCGGATGGATGTCGAACGCCATGTCGTGCTAGTCAACAACTTACCTATTTCGTTACCGCTCAAAGAATTTGAGTTACTCGAATTCTTAATGCGTAACTCAGGTCGGGTGTTAACGCGAAATCAATTGATTGATCGTGTGTGGGGCAGCGATTATGTCGGCGATACAAAGACCCTTGATGTTCACATCAAAAGGTTACGTTCCAAAATCGAAAAAGATCCAGCCAATCCGGAGTACATTCTCACTGTTCGAGGGTTGGGCTATAAATTCGCTAACTAGAAATTAGTTTGCGATGAAAGTAGGCCCAACGTTGGCAAATTCGCCAACACGATCTCGTACCAATGTGTCGAGCGTTACCAATCCGGCATTACGGAAAGTGATTTGCAGAGTTACATGTCTGCCTGGCTTTACATTGAGTGCCGGGAATACGGCTAACGCATTTGCGCTATCGCCAGCAAAGATCAAAGGTTGCTCGGGAGTTACCAGCAACATCGAAGGTGCGATCTGAGCGGGAATGCCGTTGACGGTGAGATTGGTAATCAAATCTGGTGATTCACCATTGTTGAGGAGAGTGCCCACAAGAACTCCGCTGCCATCGCTCTGCTTTACCAGGAGCATGTGTACTAACTTGATATCGCCAACCATCTTTTCAACTCCATCAGTCACTTGAGTGATGAGTCGAGTTGGAGCGTTAGGCCCAGCGCCGCAACCAGTAAGTAAAACAAGGCTCATCGCAAGAACAAGTGTGCGAGCGCTAAATATTCTTTTGGCATTAGTCGCATGTGGCATGGCGGTAATTCTCCCTGGGAAAAGTGAAAAAAGCGAATTTGTCAACTGGAATTATTCTAGAATTATCGAGAAAAAATGGCGAAAAATCCTGGTCACTGCTCGGATTTATATTGTCAGTTTTGGCTGGTAGAATATGTCTCTAATCATTCACTTAGGTGATACCTCGGTACCTTCTCTTTACTACCGGGCCAGTGCGAGAGGCGGATGAAGCGTACGATGTCATTTAAAGTCGGCGAAACTGTCGTTTACCCCCACCATGGTGCAGCGCTTATCGAAGCGATTGAAACCCGGATCATCAAAGGTGAGGAGAAGACCTATCTCGTACTTAAGGTCACCCAAGGCGATCTCACAGTGCGCGTCCCGGCTGACAATGTAGATCTCGTAGGCGTCCGCGATGTGGTCGATAGCGCTGGTCTCGACCGAGTCTTTGGCGTTCTTCGCCAGCCCTACACCGAAGAGCCAACCAACTGGTCGCGCCGTTATAAGGCAAACCTTGAGAAGCTTGCTTCAGGGGATGTCATCAAAGTTGCTGAAGTGGTCCGCGATCTTTACCGTCGCGACCTCGATCGTGGTCTCTCCGCAGGAGAGAAACGAATGTTGGCAAAGGCACGACAGATTTTAATTAGTGAACTTGCGCTCGCCGAGAAGACAGATGAAGTTAAGGCTGAAGGCATTCTCGACGAGGTGCTCGCCTCCTAATTGGCTCAGCTCATGAGCCACGCAGATACCGCTGTAATCATTCCCGCTGCAGGTAGCGGGGAGCGTCTTGGCGTTGGAATTCCAAAAGCTCTTGTCGAAATATCTGGACAGACGCTCCTTGAACGGGCAGTGCAGAACATCTCTGCCGTAGCTCAATTAATTGTCATCGCTGCACCGCCGGGCTTTGAAGAGGAGATCAAAAAGATTTTCACAGAACCTTCAGTTCTGGTTGTCGCGGGCGGAAGAGTTCGAAGTGAGAGCGTGGCCAATGCGCTCAAAGTTATTCCATCGAAATACCAGTATGTATTAGTGCACGATGCCGCACGAGCATTTGCTCCTACAGAGTTGGCAGAACGCGTTCTCAGTGAATTAATCCAAGGTCAGAGTGCGGTTATTCCTGCCCTTGATGTCGTTGATACCATCAAAGTCGTCGATGCAGAGGATTTTGTCGTCGATACTCCAAATCGAAGCACGCTTCGTGCCATTCAAACACCGCAAGGCTTCACAGTCGATGTACTCAAGCAGGCTCATGCAACGGGAAGCGATGCCACTGATGATGCCGCGCTTGTTTCACAGTTAGGCATTCCAGTGAAAACAATTATTGGTGAACCATTAGCCCGAAAGATAACCACGCTTGCTGATCTCACATGGGCTCGCGAATTAGTAGGTCAGTCATGAAGTTCTCAACGGGTATTGGATTTGATGCCCATCAATTTTCGAGCACCAAACCTATGCACCTTGCTGGATTAACTTGGCCAGATGAGCTTGGAATTGAAGGGCACTCAGATGGCGACGTTGCAGCTCATGCCCTCTGTGATGCGCTACTTTCTGCAGCACACCTCGGTGACCTCGGATCTGTATTTGGCACCTCTGACCCCAAGTGGGCTGGCGCTAGTGGAATCTCCTTATTACACGAGGTCTTCAACCGACTCACTACAGCTGGATACGAAATTCAAAATGTGGCGGTCCAAATAATCGGTAGCCGTCCGAAGATCGCCGCTCGCCGAAGCGAGGCAGAAGAGGCGCTTTCAAAGGCGATTGGTGGAGCAACCGTCTCGTTAAGCGCAACCACAACCGATGGACTTGGTTTCACCGGTAAGGGTGAGGGAATTGCAGCGCTGGCAACCGCTTTGATAGGTAAACGCTGATGACGCTCCATCTTTACAACACGCTAACTCGTGACATATCACCATTCAAGCCACTCGCTCCAGGAAAAGTTGGCATCTATCTCTGTGGAGCAACGGTGCAAGCGCCACCACACATCGGACATATCCGAAGTGGTATTAACTTCGACATCTTGCGCCGCTGGTTACTTACAAGTGGTTATGAGGTTACATTCATTCGCAACGTCACTGACATCGACGACAAGATCTTGCATAACGCGTTCCACGAAGAGATGCCGTGGTGGGCGCTAGCGCAAAAGTATGAGCGCGTTTTCACTGCTGCCTATGCCGAATTAAATGTGCTCCCACCTACTTATGAGCCACGGGCCACTGGCCACATCACTCAGATGATTGAATTAATCTCACTCCTTATCGAACGCGGCAAGGCCTACTCAGTGGCTAATGGCGATGTCTATCTTGATGTTCGCGCTCTCGACTCATACCTCACCCTCTCTGGCCAGAAGCTCGATGATCTGCTATTAAGTGTTGATGGTGAAGAGAGCATCAAGAGGAATCCACAAGATTTTGCGCTATGGAAGAGCGCCAAACCCGGAGAGCCATCATGGCCAACGCCATGGGGAGATGGACGCCCTGGATGGCATATCGAATGCTCTGCGATGGCACAGGCCTATCTCGGTGAAAAATTCGATATTCATGCTGGGGGATTGGATCTGATTTTCCCGCACCATGAAAATGAGATTGCTCAATCCAATGGCGCGGGCTATCCCTTTGCACAACGTTGGTTACATAACGCCTGGGTTACAACCGCTGGCGAAAAGATGAGCAAATCTCTCGGTAACACCCTGCGAATTTATGAATTGCTCAAACGCGTTCGTGGCATCGAATTGCGCTGGTATCTCGGGAGCGCTCATTATCGTTCGATGCTCGAATACTCCCCAGAAGCCCTCGATGAATCTGCAGTGAATTTTCGACGAGTTGAGAGTTTTCTCAAACGCGCCGCCAACCAACTCGGAGCAATCCCTAACACCTACATCGCTGAAGAGTTTGCAGATGCAATGAATGATGATCTAGCAGTGCCAGCGGCGCTCGCGGTTATCTCCGAGTTAGTAAAAGAGGGGAACAATGCTCTTGCGGCTAAAGATTCGAAAAATCTGGAAGTGAAGTCCGCGCAAGTACGAGGCGCCTTGGCAGTCTTAGGGTGCGATCCTTGGGACGATGCGTGGGCCAAGAGCGATGCCGGTCTTGAAGAGGTCGTCTCGGGATTGGTGAAGAGCTTGTTAGAAGAGCGCGAAGCAGCGCGAGCTCGGAAAGATTTTGCAAGTGCAGATCGAATCCGCGATCGAATCAATGAACTAGGGTTAACGCTTGAAGATACCCCCGACGGACCAAGGTGGAGCAGATAATGGTGGAACGAAAGAAACCTGGTTCTGGTGGAAATAACAAACGTCGCCTCGCCGGTAAAGGGCCAACCCCAAAAGCAGTTGATCGTCCCTATCACCCTGCTGCTAAACGTAAAGCCGCTGCAGCGAGCGACCCTAAGAAGGGAAAAGCCTCTTCGCGACGAGAGAAAGAGCCGCGTGCAGCACGTGAATTTGAGGTACAAGATGATGTCATCGTTGGTCGTAATCCTGTTGTAGAAGCCCTTCGCGCAGGCGTTGCAGTCAAGCGCGTGATGATTGCTCGTGGAATCGATATCGACGAGCGAGTAAGAGAAATTGTTGAGCTTGCCCGACAATCACGAATCGAGGTTCTCGAGGTCAATCGGAAAGAACTCGATCCTTATCCAGCACATCAAGGTGTTGCTCTAAAAGTTGCTCCATATAAGTTCCGTCCACTTAATGAGGTCCTCCAAAAAATTTCTGGCAAACCACTCATCGTTGCTCTTGATGGCGTCACCGATCCTCGGAACTTGGGAGCAATAATCCGCAGCGCATGTGCTTTCGGTGCGCATGTAGTCGTTATCCCTGATCGTCGAGCTGCTGGGATGACTGCGGTTGCGTGGAAAGCTTCAGCTGGCGCAGCAGCGCGGACTCCAGTGGTGCAAATAAAGAATATGACTGCAACTATCCATGATTTACAGGGCGAAGGTTTTTTCGTCGTTGGATTGGATGCAGGTGGCGATGTGCCGCTTAGTCAGATGGCAGTAGCCGATGAGCCGCTCATGATTGTCATCGGAGGCGAAGGTAAGGGTCTTTCTCGTTTAGTCCGAGAGAGTTGCGACTTAGTGGTCTCGATCCCGATCTCCTCTTCGATGGAATCGTTAAACGCAAGCGTTGCGGCATCTATTGCGTTGTATTCTGTCTCTGAAAGACGAGCGCAAGCTAGATAACCCGGAAATTAACAAGATATAAAGAGCGAGTTGAGATGGCCGGATATACCCGCTTTATAGCCTTAGGTGATTCCTTCACTGAAGGAATGCAAGATGAGAAAGTCAACGATCAATATCGAGGGTGGGCCGATCGGGTTGCGCAGGCGCTTGCCTCCCAGACTCCGGGATTTACCTACCTTAATCTTGCGGTCCGCGGAAAGCTCGTCGGCCAGGTAATCGATGATCAGATACCAGTCGCGTTGAGATGGATTGAAGGTCCAAGAACATTGGTCTCATTTCATGCGGGTGCAAATGATTTACTTCGTCCAAGCTACGACCCAAATGTTGTCTTGCCGCGTTACCGCGAAGCAATAAAAGTATTAGCAGCGACTGGATGCCAGCTGATGGTCTTTACTGCGATTGAACGCGTGGCAAAGTCAGGGAAGATGCAAGAAATTTGGGAGGAGCGGTTTAGCGCATTTAATAAGAATGTGCGGGAGATGGCTGCCCAGTACAACGGCATAGTTTTAGAGGCGACCAATGACCCTGACATTGGTAGTAGACGTTTCCTCGATAAAGATCGCCTTCATCTCAATCCAGCTGGACACCATCGAGTAGCGCAAGGGGTCTTACAAAAAATAGGTGGACCACATGACCCGAATTGGCGTGAGGATTTACCGCCGCTACCTCGACGTTCGTTCTTCGCGAAGGTCTGTGACGATGTGCGCTGGTTCGTGACCTTTCTTATTCCATGGATGTCACGGCGAATCCGTGGAGTATCCTCGGGCGATGGCCGGTCACCGAAACATGTCGAGCCGATAAAACTTAGCTAACGAGAGGGTTACCCATGAAAATCGATTCCGTTGATCTCTTCTACCTTCGTATGCCTGAAGTTCTCGATATCGGCGATGGCAGTCAAGACTCACTTCTCTGCCGCGTCACATCTAATGGCCATGTGGGCTGGGGCGAAGCGGTCTGTTCACCGATGGTGGGCATCACCAGTTGGATCACTCCAATGTCGCATAGCGGATGTCACCCTGTGATTGATTCAGTCCTCGGGCAGCGCCTTGATTCACCAGAAGATATTCGCCAGGTCTATCGCAATGTTCGACAGAACTCTTTCTACGGATTACTTCAGAGCGATCTTTTGATTTCTGGAATCGAAATCGCCCTCTGGGATTGCCTTGGTCGTGCCAAAGAAGAGCCCATCTGGAAATTACTTGGATATAAGAAGACCGAGCGAAAACTTCCTTATGCATCTGTGCTCTTTGGTGATACCGCTGCTGAAACCAAGCAGAAGGCAGTGGAGATGCGCAATAAGGGTTTCAAAGCAATCAAATTCGGCTGGGGGCCATTTGGTCTCACTACGGTAGAAGATGATGCTGCACATATTTATGCAGCGCGTGAAGGCATTGGTTCTGATGGATATTTGATGATTGATGCTGGAACGGTCTTTAAAGATGATGTTGAAGCAGCAGCAAAGCGTTTGCCTGTGCTCGCCGAAGCGAATGTTTATTGGTATGAAGAACCATTCGATGGTTACGCGCTCGCCGAGTATGGTGAATTAGCCAAGCGCTCAAGCAAGGTAAAGCTTGCTGGCGGTGAGGGTGCGCACAATGCATTCCAGGCAGAGCAATTAATTGATTACGGTGGAGTGGGGTTCATCCAAATCGACACAGGTTATGTCGGCGGAATTGGTAATGCCTATCGAGTTGCACAGTACGCAACATCAAAAGGCGTGAAGTACGTCAACCACACCTTTACTTCGCAATCTGCGCTCTCCTCCTCGCTACAACCCTTTGCAGGTTTGAAGGAATCGAACATCACTGAATATCCGATGGAACCAAAGTTGCTCTGCCAAGAGTTGACCTTGGATCGGATTGACGTGGATGCCGACGGTATGGTCGAGGCTCCTAATGCGCCAGGTATGGGAGTGACCATCAACACGGCTGCAGTAAAGAGGTACCAGGTCGAGGCCGAAATCAAGGTCAACGGCAAGGTCCTTTACTCCACCCCTACCGTCTAGGTTAATTGTCCCATCCAGGCAGGGGGTTTTTCCTACCCGAATCTTGGTCTGCGTCACGCAGGGTCTTATGATTTCTCTATGTTTGGTGCTCGAGCAATCTTCCTGCTCACTCTCAGCTCGTTCCTTCTCCTCCCGACATCACTTGCTCGCGCAACCGACCCCACTTACCCCAGCTATCCCTCTTCCTCCTACTCCTACCCTTCCTCTCCAACTCCAACTTACCCGGTGGTCGATACCAGCTCGGTTCAGATTGCTGCGCTGAGTGAAGAAGCACGCCAATTGCGAGCCGAGATTGCAAAATTGAACGCCGAAATGAATCGTAAGCGCGAGGAGCACAAATCAACCTTGGATAGAGCGAGCGAGGCAATAAAGATTACTGACGGTCATTTGCAAGAGACCAAATCAGCCCTAGCGCAGACCAAATCAGACCTAGCGCGAGCTCTTGCGCAAGTAAAGATCTATGAACAGCAAGTCCAAGAACAGAACTCCCGCTTAGCTGATGCAAATAAGAAGATCACAGAACTGGCAGTACAAGCAGATGCTGCCACAGTTGCAAAACAGCAATTAATTGAAGCAGAGGCGAAGATTGCATCGATTGCCACTGTTGCAAAGACTGCTGCAGAGGGAGAAGAGGTGGTTGATGCAAAGGGAAATAAGGTTGCAACAATTGTCGCAAAAGATGAAAACGGTGTGGATCTAACCGATGAGAATGGCAAAGCCCTAGTACTTCAACCTGTCCTTGGTAACTCTGGAAAAGCTGTTGTTGATGATAAAGGTGAAGTAGTGCGCGCTCAGGTGGCAAGAAGTGAGGGCGGGCAGATCATTTACGTTGATCGGGTCGTACCTGGAAGTCCGGGAAAGAAGAAGGCGCCAGTTGTATTGCTCAATGTGCTTGGCAATGACGACAAAGTTCTGACAGGGCCCGATGGAAAGCCATTGACTACCGCTCCAGTTTTGAGAGAAGGAAATTCAGTATTTGTCGATAAGAATGGGCTACCCATTATGGTCCGCCCAGTATTGAACAGTTCGGGTGAACCTGTAGTCGATGGCGACAAAGTCGTGATGACGAAGTTGATTACTTTTGGCAAGAACGAGCCGGTATATGACAGTTCGGGAAGTCCAGTTCTCGCACTCCCACTCCTTGATAGCAATGGTCGAGTCGTCAAGGCTGGCAATGGCGAAATCGTTTACGTGCCGCCAGTTCTTAATGCAAAAGGTGTGGTACTTCGTAACGCTGCAGGGGAGCCAATACTTGCTGAGCCACTTGCCGATGCGGTCGGCAGCGTCGCGCTTGCAGCTGATGGGAAACCTTTAGTCGGGCAACCCTACTTAGCAAATAATGGACAGAAAGTTCTCTCCGGTAATGCACCTGTCTATGTTGGTGCAGTTGGTGTGCAAGCTTCCACCGTCGACGGGAAGCAAATAAAGAGTTCTGATGGAGTTGTGCTCCAGTTTGGATATAACGGTTTACTCACTACTCCGGAAGGTAAGAACATCTCAGGTTCTGATGGACGACCGATTTTGTTGAGTTCACGAGGAATGCTCATCGCACCAAATGGTGATTTTCTATTTGATCGCGCTGGAAAGCCATGTCGTCTTAATGAAAATGGACAAGTTATCGACTCGGCGAACAAACCCGTTCTCAATTTATCTGGTAAGCCAATCGTGATTAGTTCGAAAGCTACGCAGTTATCGATTCGTGTGAATAAGCAAAATATCGTTGGTCCTGATGGCAAAGCGATTCGTATAGCCCTGAATGGACAGGTCTTTGATGTAAATGCCAATCCAGTCCTAACGTCAGCCGGATCACCTATCTATGTAGATGGAAAGAAGAAGGCTCTGGTAGATGCTGCTGGCAAACCGGTGAAGGTTGGCGATGGAAATAAGAGCAACCAAATAGTCGGAAAGATTGGAAAGAGCACCTTCGCTACCGCATAAATGGCTCTCACATTCCGTGAGGCGTTGCGGGTTCATGGCACGAAAGAAAATCGATTAGACTTCCACCTGCAACATGCCGACCTGGCGCAATTGGTAGCGCACCCGACTTGTAATCGGGTGGTTAGGGGTTCAAGTCCCCTGGTCGGCCCCAAGAAAGTCGTTGATTTCATCCTCAAATACGTTAAGAATTGGCGTGGAGCTCCACGCCAAGTGGAACCTGACTGTCGGTTCTCGCCGACTTTCCAATTAGGAGGGTTTCGAAGAATGAAATCGAAGAAGGTTTTAGCAATTGGCGCCATGGCGCTTGCGCTACTTCTCAGCGCCTGTTCATCATCAAGTGATGAAACAAGTGCAGAGGGTGATAAGGCAGCCTTTCCAACAGAGGATCTAACGCTCAACATTTCATGGTGGGGTGAGCAAGAAGCTCCAGGAGCCCAGAAGTGGCTCGAGGAGACCATTGCGCTCTACACCAAAGAACATCCAAATGTCACAATCAAACATGTGCTACAAACAACTGATGGATTGATTCCCTCTTTTGAGGCGGCAGCAGCTGCACAATCTGGTCCAGACATTCAATACTTCTGGGGTGGTATCTACACACAACAACCGGGTTGGGATGGCCACATCGCGCCAATCTCTGATTATTTGAGTGAAGAGGAACTTTCTCATTACATCAATGCCAAAGTTGAGGCAGGCTTCCAAGGAAAAGTCTGGACAGCGCCGTGGTATATCAATCCTTCCTTCCCACTCCTAGTACGCAAGGACATCCTCGCTGACAACGGACTATCAGTTCCGACCAATTGGGATGAATTGATGAAGGTTTGCGATGTGCTATCTGCCAAGAAGATCACCACTATTGCAGGCGGAGTTAAAGATGGTTGGTTTGGTGGTTGGATTTATTCAATCCTCGGAGGTCAATCAGTTCAATCTCAAGCCGATGTTATTAACGCTGTAGTTGGAACAACTAAGTTCACCGACCCAGAGCATGCAACCTGGTGGACCAAACTCGAAGAGTCACGAGATCGTAAGTGTTGGAATGATGACATCAATTCTCTTGAGCTCTACCAAGCACAGCAGAAGTTTGTTGATGGAACAGCAGCGATGACAATCACTGCAGGTCCTGATGCACCAAACTTCGCAAAGAAAGCTGGCGGAGATGAGAAAGTGACTATCATGGCGATGCCTGCATGGTCAGATGGTCCTCTTGCAGGAAAAATGGGAACAACTTCACAGACCCTTGGCATCACCAAGTGGTCGAAGTACCCACAAGTTGCTGCAGATTTCATCAAGTTCTCACACACAACGGATCGACTAAACGCGTGGTACGCGGCAACTGGATCTATGCCAGCCGATGATCGCTTTGACATCTCACAAGTTCAGAGCGCTTCAACAAAGGCGCTATTTGAGTCCGCGCTCAATGGCGCTCCATATCTAGAGAACTTCATCCCTGCGCAACTTGATGCTGATGCAGTCTTCAAGAACGTGCAATTAGTACTAAAGGGAGAAGTTACTGCGGCAGAGGCTGCTGCAGATAAGCAGGCAATTATGGAGCGACTACGCAAGTCAGATCGCAAACTCGTAGATAATTTCACCGCCTGGGCTAAGTGAAATTAGCAAGTAGAAAAACCGCGACCGCTGACGTCACCAGACGTCAGCGGTCTGCTCATTCCTCAAAAGAAGCCCTTTATTGGATAGGGCCAGCAGCGCTAGTTATCCTGCTGATTTTTGGTTACTCCGTAGTCTCGGTGTTGATCTCTTCATTCCGTTACGACGGTGATTGGGTTGGTCTTGAAAATTTCGAGATAGTTATTACAGACCCAATATTCCTCACCGCACTCAAACACAATGGGCTCTTGTTATTGGCGGTACCTGTTCTCATAATCCTAGCTTTCATTCTGGCTGTTACCCTCTTTGAGACTCGACGCGGAATGCGCTTCTATCGCTCTGCGATTTTTTTACCTTATATTTTGCCGATTCCAGTAGTTGCTGTTGTCTTTGGTCAGATCTACCAACTCAATGGCGCCTTAAATATCTTTTTACGATCGATTGGTCTTGAGCCACTAGCCCAAGATTGGCTGGGAGATCCAAGTATTGCTCTTGGCACGATGTCATCAGTCATCATTTGGAAAGAGGTGGGTTTTGGCGTCATATTAATGCTGGCTCACATTATCTCTTTACCTAATGAGACCTATGAGGCTGCTCGGATTGATGGAGCTGGATTCTGGCGGACCCATCTTTCTATCACTCGTCCTGCAATCCTCAATACGATTGTGTTTTATGGAGTAATTGAGGCAATCACAATGGTCTCGTGGGTTTTCAATTATGTGTATGTCATGTCCAATGGCCTTGGCGGTCCCGGTAATGCCACCATGGTTAGTGAGCTTTACATTTACCGAGCCGCATTCCAGAACAAGGCACCAGAGTTAGCAGCTGTAGCAGCGGTCTTCTTATTTGTGGCAACGCTAATTCTGATGGTTGCATTCTTTAGAATTCAGCGCCGCTCGATTGCAGGGACTTTCAACAAATGACAAAGTCCCGGGGTGTGAAGCGATCCAAAGTCGAGGCGTTTTTTCGATATTCCCTTCTGAGTTTTGTGGCATTTACTGCACTCGTTCCCGCTTACATAATGTTCACTGGTTCCTTTAAAAGCCAAGGCGAGTTTCTTAATTCACCTTTTGGAATTCCAGATTCTCCAAGCTTCGCTGGATATCAATCGGCTTGGACGGATAACTTCCCCAATTGGCTTACCAATTCCTTCCTCATCGTCACTGGTGCGGTGGTGATGACTGAGATCTTGGCAGCGTTAGCAGCATGGGGATTTGCACGTTTTCCATTTAATGGTCGCGAGACTCTTCTTGGAGCGATGGTTTCATTAATGGTGGTACCTCCCGTGGTACTTCTCATTCCCCTCTTTCAATTTGGAGTGCAGCTAACCTTAATCTCCACGCTCCGCCTAGTGATTCTGATTTACGTCGGGTTAATGCTTCCATTTTCTATTTACATGCTCACTAACTTCTTCAAGTCGATTCCGGAGTCGATTCTCGAATCCGCTAGCATCGATGGGGCATCCTCTTTTCGAACATTTCGTTCAATAGTCCTTCCACTCTCTGGAGCTCCGCTGGCAACTCTTGCGGTAGTAAATCTCCTCTGGGCCTGGAACGAACTGCTCTTGGCTCTGGTGTTTCTGCAGAGTAATGAGAAGAAGACTCTTATGGTGGGAATTACCGGATTCCAAAGTAGGTATAGCCTTGATATCCCAACAGTGATGGCAGGGATGTCCATTGCGACACTTCCACTTGTCATCGCCTACCTGTTTGGGCAACGATTCTTCATCGCAGGTTTGACGGCAGGCTCAACTAAGGGGGAGTAATGGCAGGGTTATTAGCGGGAAAGAAAGCGCTAGTCACTGGTAGCGCAAGTGGAATTGGCGCAGCAATCGTCGCTGAGTTTGTAGCACAGGGCGCAACTGTATTTGGCGTAGATAAGAATGCAAGTGCACATCAGCCATCGGCTGAATACGACCTCTCAAATGTCAATGGATTACCTGAATTGGTAGCGCAAGCTGAGAAAGCGATTGGTGAAATCGACATCCTCGTCAATTGTGCTGGCATGGCAATCGGAGAATTAATTCCTGATCTCACCTGGGAGGCTTACGACAAGACGCTTAGAGTGAATCTGCATTCACCAGTCTTCCTCATGAAATATCTCGGCGTGAAGATGGTGGCACGCGGATACGGTCGCATCGTCAACATCACGAGCGTCCACGGTCAGTTCAGTGAAGAGAAGGCGATGTCCTACGATGTTTCAAAGGGTGGACTTAATTCAGCAACCCGTACTGCTGCGCTTGAGTTTGCACCGCATAATGTTCTTGTCAACGCAGTCGCACCAGGATTCACCGATACTCCAATGTCATCGAATCAAGGGAAAAGCGAATTAGAGTCTGAATGGTTTCAGACTGTGTATGTGAAGTACTCAAAGATTCCACAATTGCGAGCTGCGCAACCTTGGGAACAGGCGAAACACGTTGCATGGTTAGCAAGTTCTGAGAACACTTATTGCACTGGACAAGTTCTGCTCGTTGATGGTGGAATGTCCGCGCGCTTCTGATCTACTAAATACTCACGAGACAGGAATGTAATGAAATCACTTGCCGCATTACTTCGAACCGCAGGGCAGCCCACGCCATACCGCCAGACTCGCCCCTTGGAATTAGTAGAGATTGACCTCGAGAAACCAGGCGAGGGCGAAGTGCTCGTCAAGGTAACCGCAGCGGGAATTTGTCACTCTGATCTCTCAGTAGTTAACGGATCTCGCCCACGTCCAACCCCTTTGATTGGCGGACATGAAGGCGCTGGCATTGTGGAAGAGGTGGACTCAGGGGTAAAAGATCTAAAACCAGGCGATGCAGTAGCAATCGTTTTCTTGCCTAGTTGCGGTGAGTGCGAGCAATGTCGTGAAGGTGTGCCTGCTTACTGCTCAGTTGGATCAGCAGCAAATGTCAAAGGTGAACTCATTCGGGGTGGTTCACGGATTAGTTATAAGGGCGAGCGAATTCATCATTACAACGGCGTCTCCTGTTACAGCCAATATATGGTCCTTGACCGACGTTCCTTAGTTCCCGTGCCGTCGGATTTACCTATTGAGATTGCCGCAATCTTTGGATGCGCATTCCTTACCGGTGTTGGCGCAGTACGTAACGGGGCAAAAGTTCCTGCTGGCGCTTCCGTGGGTGTGTGGGGTCTCGGTGGCGTGGGAATGGCTGCACTTCTAGGCGCAGTTGTTGCTAAAGCTTCACCCATCATCGCTATTGATCCGGTCCCGATGAAACGTGCGCTTGCACTCGAATTAGGCGCTGATATCGCCATTGATCCAAGCGAAGATATTCGCGAACATATAAAGGGTGGGGTGGAGTTTGCAATTGAGGCTGTTGGTAAGGCGAGTGCGTTAAAGCATGCATATGAAAGCACTGCTCGTGCAGGTACCACGGTGACTGTGGGATTACCTGCGCCAGCTGACCAACTCTCCTTCTCTGCAGTCTCGCTCGTGACCGATGTAAAAACCTTGAAAGGTTCATATCTTGGTTCGGGAGATCCAAGGAGAGACATTCCAGAATTCGTTCAACTCTGGCGCGATGGAAAATTACCTGCAGAGAAGTTGATTACTAAGGTCCGACCGCTCACCGAGGTAAACGAGTCAATGGATGAATTAGACGATGCACAAAATGTCGTTCGCCAAATCGTCCAACCACACTAACCTGCAACATCACCGATGATAATCCGCCAATTCGAGGAACGTGATCTTTCCAAGATCCATGCATTCTTTGATCAAATGGGGGAAGAGTCAACGAAGTACTTCAACACCAATGATGTAAATCGAAATTTTGCAGTGAAGTTTGTTACTGAAAAGAATAAATCCATCATCCGTTGGTTAGCTGAAGAGCATGATGTGATGGTGGGTTATGTATTTCTCTGGGATATCGACACGACTCTTCCCTGGCTTGGGATTGCAGTTCATGATGAATATAAGGGACAGGGGTTGGGCAAGAAGCTCATCCAGCACGCGCATGATTGGGCAGAGGCCAATGGCAAAGGTGGCGTGATACTGATAACCGCGAGAGATAATGGACGCGGACAGAGACTTTACGAGGGGATGGGATATCAGCATTACGGGGTCCATCCCTCAGGTGAACTCCTCTATATCAAGCGCTTCATAGCCTTCGATGACCCTGAGAGCGAGGGGCGACTACCTGTAATTCCGGGCTTCTAATTCGCATACTTATCCCACCCAGAATCTGGCTCTATTCTTCACTCATGTCGATTGACCTTCGCTCGGATACGGTGACTAAACCCTCGCAAGCGATGCGAGAGGCTATGGCAAAGTCAGAAGTTGGCGATGATGTCTATGGAGAAGACCCGACGATAAATTCCCTGGAGGAGCGAGTCGCTGCATTATTTGGAAAAGAGGGTGGACTTTTCACACCCACCGGTTCCATGGCAAATCAACTGGGGATTAGATTGCTAGTTAATCCCGGCGAAGAATTGTTGGCAGAGGAAGATGCGCATGTGGTCCGTGCAGAGTTAGGTGCCACTGCTGCACATGGTGGAATCACCACGCGCACCTGGTACGCCGAGCGGGGCAAACTCGACGCGAACGTGCCACTGCGAATGGCGCGAACTAATGCCGGGCCTTACCTAGTATCTACAAAAGCAATTGCAGTGGAAGATACCCATAACTTTGGTGGCGGCACAGTCCAGAACATCGCATCAATCAAGGAGTTACACGCGGGTGCGCAAGAATTGGGTTTATCGCTCCACCTTGATGGCGCTCGAATCTGGAACGCTCATGTGGCAACAGGTAACGCTCTTACTGAATATGGAAAATACTTTGACACGATGAGCGTCTGTCTTTCAAAAGGATTAGGTGCACCTGTTGGATCTCTCCTTTTGAGTACGAACGAAAATATCAAGCGAGCGCGGGTCTGGCGAAAAAGATTAGGTGGTGGCATGCGCCAGATTGGCGTACTAGGCGCAGCTTGTCATTACGCACTTGATCACAACATTTCACGTCTAAGCGAAGACCACCGCCACGCCAAAATCCTTGCTGAAGCGATACATGGCGCACGTGCGAGCGTCGTGGACCCAGCACATGTAAAGAGCAATATTGTGGGGCTGAACTTACGAGAGACAGAATTAACCGCAGCAGAGTTAGCAGCAGAGGCAAGAAAAGCGGGGGTGCTCGTCAGCGCACTCGGGCCGCGATACGCTCGACTCGTTACCCACTTAGATGTAAGTGAAGCAGAAGTTCGACAGGCAGCCCAGATACTGACTGGGATAGTGGCTGGGATAGTTGCTCGATGAAGGAGAGAAGAGCGTTATGAAAATCCTCTCAATCGATGGTGGTGGTGTCCGGGGGCTTATTCCCGGAATGGTTGTTGTCGAAATCGAAAAACGAATGGGTAAACCAGTAAGTGAGATCTTCGACTTGATTGCTGGGACCTCGGCAGGTGGCCACATCGCATTGGCGCTCACCTGTCCTGGTAAAGATGGCAAACTACGGTGGAAGGCTGAAGATCTCGCCGTTTTCTATCGTGAGGCCTATGGGCGGATCTTTGAAAGCTCTGGGTTACGGCTTTTTGATGCACTCAAAGGGTTAAGTAATGAGCGGTACTCCGCTGATGGCATCGAACAAGTACTCGATGAGATTCTTGGTGATTCCAAAATTAGCGAAGCGCTCTGCGAAGTCCTCATCACCGCCTACGAGGTAGAGAGCGGTATGCCACATTTCTTCGTCCGTAGCGAGGCGCGTGAAAATGAAGCAAAAGATTTCTTGATGCGCTTTGTCGCTCGAGCAACAAGTGCCGCCCCAACGTACTTCGAACCTGCCGCCAAAATCGGAAGCGAGGAGCGGTTGGCATTTATCGATGGTGCAGTCTTTGCCAATAATCCAACAATGTGTGCCTTTGCCCATGCGATGTCTATCGGATATGACGAAGATGATATGACCATCGTCTCTATCGGAACCGGTGCAGTAGCGCGCGAGTTAGCCTATGACGAGATTAAAAATTGGGGATTGGCCAATTGGGCGCGACCCATTTTCGACATTACCTCGCAAGCAGGAAATCACGCGATTGATTGGCAACTCAATCACATCCTTCGAAAAGGTCATTACTTCAGAATCCAGCCGCTAATGAATGGGATGCGCTCTGCCATTGATGATGCTCGCCCGGAGACAATCACCGCACTTGAAGGAGTTGCCCAGGAGGTAATCTCCCGCCACTCACAAGATTTAGATACCCTCTGTTCGAAACTATAGAGAAAGGCCAGTAATGTCTGCAGAATTGTTAAAAGAGTATAAGGATGCGACCGATAATTTCATTGCTGCTGCGAAAGCAGTGCCTGCCGACAAATTACATAAGGCGCCTTCTAATGACGAGTGGTCACCGGCAAACATCATTCATCATCTAGCCGACACTGAGGCGCACTTCTATATCCGGTACTTGAAGATCCTCACCGAAGATGTCCCGCAGACCGATTTCTTCGATGAAAACGTCTACCCGGTAAAACTCAAATATCAAAGACGCGATGTTGATTATTCACTTCGCTTAGTGCAATCCCTCCGGGAATCCTTTTACAACATCATGAGCAACTTCACTCCCGATGAATGGGAGAAGAAGGGGCGTAATAGCGATGTCGGTGAATATCCGATAATTGCTCTTATCAAGAAGTCACGAACCCACATCAAAGATCACCTCAATCAATTAAATGAGGCGGTTGCTAACTCTTAGTTGCCATCCATGATGTGTCGGTTTCCGCGATCGTAGGTGAGGTAATTCCAAGTCCAATCGGCCATCGTGCCAATCTTGTTCCGACCGCCAAGTAGATAGATCAAATGGAGCCAGAGCCAGGCATACCAAGCGGGAATTCCCGCCATCTTCAACGGGCCTACCTCGACTACCGCTTTATGGCGGCCAATGGTCGCCATCGATCCCTTATCCCGATATTTAAATGGTGCAAGCTCTCTGCCGGCGCTTAGCGCTTGAATTTGTTTTGCCACATGGCGCGCTTGTTGCATCGCAACGGGTGCAACCATCGGATAGAGATTGCCCTTGGCATCTACTGCACCTGCGTTATCGCCAATTGCCCAGATGTGCGGATGTCCTTTTACTTGCAACGTCTCGAGGCAATCAATCCGCTTTTGCGAAATTGGAAGGTTCAATTGTTCAATAGCCGGCTCACCTTGAACTCCCGCTGCCCAAATGGTGATCTCCGAGCCAACTACTTCACCATTTGTGAAAGTGATTTTTCGAGGCGCAACCGATTGCACTGCTGTATTTAGAATGACATCAACGCCCAATCGTTTGAGATCTCGTGCAGTGCGATCAGAGAGTGATTGGCTAAATGAGGGTAACAAACGTGGCCCAGCTTCAATGATTCGAATATCCATCTGTGCTGATGCAGCGGGTTGATCACCTTTGAGAGGTCCGCGGATCAATTCGGCGATTGCACCGGCCATTTCAACGCCAGTTGGTCCACCACCAACTACTGAGATTCCAAGTCGCGTCTGGTCATTGAAACGACAGAGATCTTCAAAGCGGCGCATGATCTCACCTCGGATAAGTAGCGCCTCTTGGATGCTCTTCATTCCTAACGCATGTTCTTTCACGCCTTCGATTCCAAAGTCTGCAGTTGCCGAACCCATAGCAACTATGAGGTGATCAAAAGGAAACTCTTCACCGCTATCCAGCATCACTGACTTTTGAGCATGATTGATTGCAATCGGTGAACCCATTCGGAATTGAACAGACATTCCTCGGAGTGAGGCTCGAATCGGATGCGCAATATGGTCAGCAGCAAGGCCTGCAGTGGAGACTTGATAGAGCAGAGGTAAGAAGGTCTGATAATTATGGCGATCAATTAGCGTCACATTGGTGCTCTTTGCCAACGCACGAGCAGCAGTTAAGCCACCGAAACCGGCTCCGAGAATGACTACCGAAGGTCGCTGCGCCATGGTTTTACTAACTCCTAATGCGAGTGGGAACGCGTAAGTCTAGAGTCTCCGCTATGAGTTTGCATCGGAAAGTACTAATCACAGGCGCAACTGGCTATGTAGGCGGACGGTTGGTCGAATCGCTACTCAATAGTGAGTTCTCGGTACGAGTCTTCATTCGCGATGAGGCCAAAATCAAGGATCAACCCTGGGGAAAGAGCGTCGAAGTCGCCGTTGGAAATGCAAATGATTATCTGAGTCTCCGTGATGCACTGACGGGAGTGCATACTGCCTTTTACCTCCTCCATTCGCTCAACATGGGGAAGAAATTCGATGAGATTGAGCAAGAGATGGCAGCAAATTTTGCACGTGCCGCTAAAGATGCAGATATCCAGCAGATTGTGTATCTCGGCGGTATCGCTAACGATAAAAAAGCGAGCCAACATCTTGCATCGAGGGCGCAGGTTGGTAATGAACTCGCAGCAACAGGTGTACCAACTATGGAGTTACGTGCCGGAATCATTATCGGTGCTGGTTCTGCATCTTTTGAGATGGTCCGTCATCTCACCCATCGATTACCCATCATGACGACGCCAAAATGGGTCTCAAACCTCACTCATCCGATTGGCGTGCGTGATGTTCTCTGGTACTTAGTTAATGCAGCACAATTGAAGAGCCCAGTCTCTGGTGTATTTGATATCGGTGGACCAGATGTACTCAAATACTCCGAGATGATGCAGATCTTTGCGGAAGTCTCTGGTTTGCGCCGCCGAATCATTGTGAAAATTCCAGTACTCACTCCGCGTTTAGCAAGTCTTTGGATTGGTTTAGTAACCCCACTTCCTTCAGCGCTAGCCCGCCCATTGGTGCACTCGCTCATCAGTGAGGTTGTTGCCGATCCTGAAAAGAGCATCAGTGCGGTTATTCCACCGCCACCAGAGGGATTGATGGGAGTTAGAGAGGCGATGACCCTCGCCCTCGCTCGCGTAAATGAGAATAAAGTGAAAACACGGTGGTCAGATGCAACCTTGCCAGCGCATCCATGGCAGAAAGCACAATCAGATCCCGCATGGGCCGGTGAGATCACATACAAAGATTCACGAAGTGCGAAGGCCGAAGCCTCTATTACAAGTGCATGGGAGACGATCGAAGAGATTGGTGGCGATACCGGATGGTATGGCTCAGATTTCCTCTGGTTCCTTCGTGGGCTGCTTGATCGATTGATTGGTGGAGTGGGATTACGCCGCGGTAGACGAGACCCAAAACATCTTCGCGTGGGAGATAGCCTTGATTTCTGGCGCGTTGAATCGTTGGAACGTGAGGATCATTTGCGCCTCTATGCCGAGATGATTTTGCCAGGGAAGGCATGGCTGGAATTTCGATTACGAAAAATTCCGGCAACGCCAGGAAGTAATGAGAAAGATCAGATAGAGATCATTCAAGAGGCAATTTTCCAACCACGAGGATTGGGTGGCACTCTTTATTGGTTCGCTATCAAACCGCTTCACGCATTTGTCTTCCCGACCATGCTTCGAAATATCGTCAGAAGCGCGAAGCGGAAGGATTACTTCGGGGCCGCCCGTTAAATGACAACCATGTAATTTCCCACTACAATTTCGGCTATGGGAGAGCCAGCGCAGCCAAGGATCCACGGCATTGAAAGCGCCGTGGGAGCTCATGCACTAACCCCCCAGCAACTCTCCATCTTGGAGTTTGAGCGCCAATGGTGGCGCTATCCCGGATCTAAGGAGGGGGCGATTCGAGAGCTATTCTCGATGAGTTCCCCACGGTATTACCAGGAACTTAATCTGCTCCTCGACCGTCCCGAGGCTGAGCTCGCCTATCCGGCGCTGGTCCGGCGGCTACGTCGCCTCCGCGATGCGCGCACCGGAGCGCTCTAGTAACTCGACCCAGTCCGACTACTCCCGTTCTCTCTTCCGTTTGATTGAGCACGGGCTCCTGTCGTAGATTATGCGTTAGCACTCTCGGGTTGAGAGTGATAACCCAGCTGATCTCCAGATTCAGCACCCACGTAAATATCTAGAAGGAGACTTACCGTGGCAAAGATGATTGCTTTTAATGAAGAGGCACGACGAGGCCTCGAGCGTGGCATGAATGCGCTCGCCGATGCGGTCAAGGTAACCCTTGGACCTCGCGGACGTAACGTAGTACTCGAGAAGAAGTGGGGCGCCCCCACAATCACCAATGATGGTGTGTCTATCGCAAAAGAGATCGAACTCGATGATCCTTACGAGAAGATCGGCGCTGAGCTTGTAAAGGAAGTTGCAAAGAAGACTGATGACGTTGCCGGAGATGGCACAACTACCGCAACTGTCCTAGCGCAAGCCCTTGTCCGCGAAGGACTTCGTAACGTTGCAGCAGGTTCAAACCCAATGGCCCTTAAGCGAGGAATCGAAAAGGCAGTTGCCGCAGTTGCCGAAGAACTTGGCAAGATGGCAAAAGATGTCGAAACCAAAGAGCAGATTGCTGCCACTGCATCAATCTCTGCTGCCGATACAACTATCGGCGAGAAGATTGCCGAAGCGATGGATAAGGTCGGCAAAGAAGGAGTCATCACAGTCGAAGAGAGCAATACTTTTGGTCTTGAGCTCGAGCTCACCGAAGGTATGCGCTTTGATAAGGGATATATCTCTCCTTACATGGTTACCGATACCGATCGCATGGAAGCAGTACTTGAAGATCCATACATTTTGATTGCCAACTCCAAGATTGCAAACATCAAAGATTTATTGCCGATTCTTGAGAAGGTCATGCAATCGGGTAAGCCACTTGCAATCATCGCGGAAGATATTGAGGGCGAAGCCCTTGCAACTCTCGTAGTCAATAAGATCCGTGGCACCTTCCGCTCAGCGGCAGTGAAGGCTCCGGGCTTTGGCGATCGTCGAAAGGCGATGCTTCAAGACATCGCGATTCTTACCGGTGCTCAAGTAATCTCCGAAGAGGTTGGCCTAAAGCTCGATGCAACTACTATCGATCTTCTTGGCCGTGCACGTAAGGTCGTCATCACCAAGGATGAGACCACAATTGTTGAAGGTGCTGGCGATAGCGAGCAGATCAAGGGGCGGGTTAATCAGATTCGCGCTGAGATCGAGAAGAGCGATTCTGATTATGATCGCGAGAAGCTCCAAGAGCGTCTAGCAAAACTTGCCGGTGGCGTTGCTGTTATCAAAGCGGGCGCTGCTACCGAGGTAGAGCTCAAAGAGCGTAAGCATCGAATCGAAGATGCTGTCCGTAACGCGAAGGCTGCTGTCGAAGAGGGCATCGTTGCTGGCGGTGGCGTTGCACTTCTCCAAGCAGCAAAACTTGCATTCGCTAAGTTAAAACTTGAAGGCGATGAGGCAACGGGCGCAAAGATTGTTGAACTTGCTGTTGAAGCGCCACTCAAGCAAATCGCAATCAACGCTGGCCTTGAAGGCGGAGTTGTCGTCGAGAAAGTTCGCCATCTCGAGGCAGGCTTTGGCCTCAATGCTGCTAGCGGAGAGTATGTAGACATGATCAAGGCAGGAATCATCGATCCTGCGAAGGTCACCCGCTCTGCCCTCCAGAATGCCGCATCAATTGCCGCACTCTTCCTCACCACTGAAGCCGTTATCGCCGAGAAGCCAGAGCCAAAGAGCGCAGCTCCTGCAGCTCCTGGCGGCGGAGATATGGATTTCTAAGATGACCAGTACAAGTAAAGGGCTTTGCGAGATAGATATTGCTCGCGAAGCCGCTTTACTTGAAGTAGAGAGTTCGGTCGGAAATTTACGTTTCGATGGTGAAAAAGTTGGCGCTTATTTAGGCGTCGATAACGAATCGCACGAATATGAGACTCATTACTTTGCAACCTCCTTGACCGGTTACTCCGATTGGCGCTGGGCAGTAACAATTGCTCGCATCGATAGTGAGAGTGAACCCACGATCTGCGATGTGGTCTTACTCCCTGGTCCAGATGCTCTCCTTCCGCCAAAGTGGATTCCATACACCGAACGAGTTCGTCCAGAAGATCTCACTCCGGGAACTCTTGTTCCCACTAACGCTGATGATGAGCGAGTAGTTCCTGGTTATGCAGCGTTACCAAGTGACGAAGAGTTAGACCCCGCCCAATTATGGGAACTTGGTTTGGGGCGCGTTCGAGTTCTCTCACCCATCGGGCGCGACTTGGCTAGCGATCGATGGATCAATGGGGAGTATGGCCCTGACTCAGAGTTTGCTAAGAGCGCTCCGAAGGCATGCGCATCATGTGCATTCTTCTTGCCTATCGCTGGCTCACTTCGAAGCGCCTTTGGCGTCTGTGCAAATGGCACATCTCCGGCAGATGGCCATGTAGTTGCGGTCAACTACGGTTGTGGCGCCCACTCCGAGGCCCTCGTTCTCGGCTAAATCTCGCCAGCGCGAGCCCTGGGTGAAACGCGATAAAATAGCGCTCTGCTCGGCGATCGAAAAATCTTGGGTGAAGGAGAGGGCGCTATGCCTACTGGACGCGTGAAGTGGTTCAGCCTGGAGAAGGGCTTTGGTTTCATCTCCTCAGATGAGGGCGATGATGTCTTCCTCCCCGCAGCCTCATTGCCATCTGGAGTTACTACCGTTAAACCTGGTACCAAACTTGAATTTGGCGTTGCCGACGGCCGTCGCGGTCCTCAGGCGCTCTCGGTAACAATCGTCGAAGCACCACCGTCGTTAGCAGCAGGTGCGCGCATCAACCCTGATGATCTTGCAGCCATTATCGAAGATGCCATCAAGATTCTCGATCGGGTGGGTAATGGTTTGCGCCATGGTCGCCACCCATCACCCAATGATGCCGAGCGTCTAGGAAAAGTTTTACGGGGAATTGCTGACCAAATCGAAGGTTAGGCGCTAGCGCCGAATTTTTTTACGCATGATTCGCAAGCCATACAAACCGAGGAGAATCGCAATCAGTGAACTGATGGCAAGATCGTATCTGTTTGTGATGAGCGAACCTACCGCTGTAACGGCCCAGCAAATTAAGGCAATATAAATAATCTTTCGATCAGATATTGCCTTAAGGGGTGACATAGCCACAGTCTACGTCATAATCTATGAGCCTTATGGAAATGGCGAGTAGTTATGAGTGAGAGTGGTTCGCTTCGCTCTTTTCGACATCGTAATTTTCGGATCTATTACATCTCTACCACGCTGAGCAATGTTGGTACCTGGGTCCAAAGAATCGCACAAAACTGGCTAGTTCTAGAGTTAACAAATAATGCGGTTTGGCTCGGCGTTGTTGTGGCCCTTCAATCTGCCCCCTCTTTATTCTCGTTCTTCGGCGGCACACTGGCGGACCGGATTTCTAAACCAAAATTACTTGCATTTACTAGCTTTTCGGGTTTCCTTTGGGCAGGCTCACTTGGATCGCTGGTCATTCTGGGATATGTCAGGCTCTGGCACGTGCTGGTAATCGCTTTTGGTCTTGGAGTGACTGCTGCTATGGATGGACCAGTTAGACACTCCTTTGTACCCGAGTTAGTTCCTGAAGAAGATATTCCAAATTCTGTCGCCCTTAACTCTGTTAATTTCAATACTGCGCGATTAATAGGTCCTGCACTTTCGGGATTTATGATTGAGGCATTTGATACTGGTCCGGCATTTCTACTGAATGCCATTTCATTTCTTGCAGTCGTAGTAGCAGTTTTAATGATTGATAACAATGAATTATATAGAAATGCACCTCGTGCTAATGCTCGTTTCTCGGAGTCACTTAGATATATAAAAGCTCGACCAGATTTAATGGCGCTCATGCTCAGTATCTTCTTCTTTGCAACTTTCGGAGTTAACCCCGAACTCTTTAGCGCAATCATGGCTACAAAAGTATTTGGCTTGAATGCGGGGGAGTTTGGTTTATTAGGCAGTGTGATCGCACTTGGCTCACTAACAGCAACTCTGGTAGCAACGAAAAAAGAGCATGCTCCAGGGGTACGTCGAATAATGATATTTGCAGTCTTTACCGGCTTTGCCATCATCTTCTCTGCAGTGATGCCCACCTATCTCTTCTACGCGATGGCGCTGCCTATCTATGGTTTCGGCATGCTCACCACTGCGGTCGCGGCGAATACGACAGTTCAGATGGGTACCGCCCCTGAGATCCGGGGGAGAGTCTTTGGAATCTACCTGGCGATGTGGATGGGCTTTGCTCCAGGGAGCGCTCCACTGCTGGGATGGATCACCGAACACTTTGGCGCCAGGTACGCGATCGGATTCTCTGGCGCGGTCACAGTCCTGGGAGTCTGCCTGATTGCCTGGATCTATCGGGGTCGGTTGGATCCTCCGGAGGAGACTTCGATCGATTCGGTATTGCCCCCTCCTAAGGGGTAGCTCGCCTCAGATTTGCCGTGGGTAATCCCACTTTTTTTCACGCCACCGCTCTGACCTGCGAAAATATTATCCACAGGGCAAAATTCCCAGGGTAAAGAGCGGGTTTGGCTTGGCTATCTGCCCCCCATCTTTGGCATCCTTGAAGCCTCCCCCACCCCACGAACGCGCGCCGACCCCATCAGGATTGGCAAGCGGCGAGAGGAAATGGTCATCTATATGTCGGGCATCTGGAGTAGAACGGCAGCGGGGCGAAGCGTTCGTGCGCTCGTCGGCGTCCTGCTCGCTCTGGCGCTAAGCCTGGCTCTAAATACCTTTGGCGGTGGCAGCGCTCGCGCTGCCGAGGCGCGCGATAGCGCTCCATCGATCAGTGGCGAGAGCTCCCTTGCCGTGGTCAACCCAGAGAGTGGAGCAGAGCAGGTAAGCCAGCCGCTCGCCGAAGCGCGTCTGGTGGTGGCCACTGAGGTATTAACCTCGGGCAAGCTCACCGCGCTCAACCTCTCCTCAGTTGCCCGAAGCGCATATTTAGTGAAGAAGGCTAAGACTCGAAATGGCGCGCGCTCAGTCGGAAAATTACTGGCCAAAGAGAATTATGGTTGGAGTGGGAAGCAATGGCAGTGCCTCGACAAGTTATGGATAAAAGAGAGTCAATGGACTTACACATCACATAACAAACGGACGGGAGCACATGGAATCCCGCAAGCCTATCCGGCAACCAAATATGAATACATGGGAAGTGATTGGCGGAAGAATCCTGTTACGCAAATTATGTGGGGTTTGAAGTACATCGATGTGCGCTACGGAACGCCATGTAAGGCGCTCAACACTTTTTATCGAACAAGAATGTATTAAGAGATCTAACCTTAATTTGGTGTCCTACCGATTGTCACTAATTTCTCTCGCTCGGCAAAGAAATCATTTCCTTTATCATCAACCACGATAAAAGCCGGAAAATCTTCCACCTCAATCTTCCAGACTGCTTCCATTCCAAGTTCTGCGTAATCAAGTACTTCTACTTTCTTGATGCAATCTTGAGCCAGTCTTGCTGCCGGGCCACCGATTGAACCTAGATAGAAACCACCGAAATTTTTACAGGAATTGGTAACAGCGGTAGAACGATTTCCCTTTGCCAACATAATCATGGAACCGCCTGCTTGTTGGAATTGCTCAACGTAGGAATCCATCCGACCTGCAGTGGTCGGACCAAAGGATCCAGAGACATATCCATCAGGAGTCTTTGACGGACCGGCGTAATAGATCGCATAGTCTTTGAAGTAATCCGGTAGCGCCTCCCCTTTATCTAGCCGCTCCTTTATTTTGGCATGCGCGAAGTCGCGTGCAACCACCAACGTTCCCGTGAGAGAAAGACGAGTTTTTACTGGGTATTTAGCAAGCTCTGCTCGGATTTGTGACATGGGCTGATTGAGGTCGATTGCTACGACATCATCATGAAGTTGTGCATTAGAAGTATCAGGAAGGAAGCGAGCCGGATCGCGCTCGAGTTTCTCAAGAAAGATTCCCTCACTGGTGATTTTGGCAAGAGCCTGTCGATCTGCTGAGCAGGAAACAGCAATAGCAATGGGCAGTGAGGCGCCATGGCGGGGCAGTCGAATTACTCGAACATCATGGCAGAAATACTTTCCGCCAAATTGCGCTCCGATTCCGATATTTCGGGTCAATTCCAAGATCTCAGCCTCTAACTCGATATCACGGAAACCATGAGCAGTTGCGGTATCCCCTTGAAGTGGAAGCGAATCTAAATAGCGAGTACTCGCAAGCTTTGCAGTTTTGAGAGTGTGTTCGGCGCTGGTACCACCAATAACCACGGCCAAGTGGTACGGCGGACATGCTGATGTGCCCAGGGAGACCAACTTCTCTTCTAGCCATTTAAGGAGCGATTTCGGATTGAGGATCGCACGCGTTTCTTGATAGAGGAAACTTTTATTAGCGCTCCCGCCACCTTTTGCGATGTAGAGCAATTGATATTGATCATGGTGCTTGGTGTCTACAGCAATTTCAATTTGTGCTGGCAGATTGGTGCCAGTGTTCTTCTCTTCCCACATCGTAATTGGCGCCATCTGGCTGTACCGAAGATTGAGCCTTGTGTAGGCATCGTAAATTCCATGTGCGATTCCGATTTCATCGCGACCTTCGGTGAGAACATGTTGACCGCGCTTTCCCATCACCAACATCGTGCCAGTGTCTTGGCACATGGGTAGGATTCCGCCAGCAGCGATATTGGCATTCTTCAGGAGATCAAGGGCGACAAAGCGATCATTGGGAGATGCCTCAGGATCGTCGATGATATTTCGCAATTGTTGAAGATGTGATGGGCGCAGATAGTGCTGAATATCGTGGACTGCTTCTTCAGTGAGTTTTCTTAGCGCATCTTGCGATACGGTGATAAATGTTCGTCCGGCAACCGCAGTTGTAGTGACCCCCTCGTTTGTGATGAGGCGGTACTCGGTCTCATCCTTTCCAAGCGGTAGTAGGTCCTCGTAGGCAAAATCTGGATTGGTGCTCATAGTGGAAAGAATACGCCCCCTCTAATTAATCGAGCGATTTCTCTTGTTTTTCTAGTCGCTCCTTCGCTGAATCGAGCCATTGATTACATATTTTTGCCAATTTCTCTCCGCGTTCCCAGAGGGCAATCGAATCCTCCAGCGATGCGCCACCGGCTTCTAGTTTCGCGACAATCTTTGTTAATTCATCACGCGCTTGTTCGTATGTGGGTTTCTTCTTCTCGGCCATTGGTTACCCCTTATTACCTTTCTTTCCATGATGGGAGATGACTTCTACAGAAAGCTCGCCTCTGGCCAACGTGACCTCTAACTGATCTGAGAGCGAGACATCTTTCACATTAATGATGAGTTTTCCGCGCTTTTGCACGACTGCATATCCGCGCTTTAAGGTAGAAAGTGGTGAGAGCGCAGTGACTTGGGCTTTTATCTCTTTGGTTTCACTACGCAACTCTTTGATCAGCGCAATCAGTGCCTTTTTTCCATCGCTTTGAAGGAGCCGCAGTTCGTCGCGGCGCATAGTCACAAGAGTCATCGGGTCCTGTAGCACGGGGCGACTAATGAGCGCGTAGATCTTTGCACTCTCCAAGTCGATGATTGCGCTCATTCGGCTTTCGAGTCGAGCGATCAACTGGGTGATCCGCTCACTCTCCTCAAGCAGACTTGGCACCACACGTTTTGCTGCATCAGTAGGGGTCGAGGCGCGTAGGTCTGCTACTAAATCAAGGAGCGGGGCATCTTGTTCATGCCCAATTGCGCTGACGATTGGGGTAGTTAGCGAGGCGACTAGGCGGATTAAGGATTCATCAGAGAATGGGAGTAAATCTTCAAAAGAGCCACCACCACGGGTCACGATGATGACATCGACCTCTTCAATCCTCTCTAATTCAAGGAGCGCGCGTGAGACTTCGACTACAGCGGTACTACCCTGAACAGCAACTTCACGAATCTCAAATTCCATTCCGGGCCACCGTCGTTCGACATTCTCAACGACATCCTTCTTTGCAGCGCTTGCTCGACCGCAGATCAATCCAATCTTCCGCGGCAGGAAAGGTAATTCTCGCTTTCGCTCTGATGCAAATAAACCCTCTGCCGCAAGTAGATTCTTTAATTGTTCAAGGCGCGCTAACAACTCACCCAATCCCACCTGTCGAATCTCTCGCGCCATCAATGAGAGAGTGCCGCGGACTGCATACCAATTGACTTTTGCATAAGTGACTATGCGCGCGTTATCTGGGAGTGGATCAATTGCTTCAAGAATAGATTTGTGACAGGTGACTTGGAGCGACATATCTACGCTCGTATCTTTCAAACGGATGAAAGCCATTTGAGATCCTGGGCGGCGAGTGATTTCAGCAACTTCACCTTCAACCCAGACTGGACCAAGGCGCCCGATGTATTCGCCGATTGACTCGGAGACCACTCGAACCGGAAGTGGCTCCTCCGAACTACTTTCAATCATGTTATAAGCGTAATCGGAAGGCTTCACCACCGGGGGCATAGTTGCGCCAAACCGATTAGGCTAGAGCTATGGCCACCAAAAAAGTGCTCCTTGCTGCGCCCCGGGGTTACTGCGCAGGGGTCGATCGTGCAGTCGTCACCGTCCAGAAGGCCTTGGATCTTTATGGCGCTCCCGTCTATGTCCGCAAACAGATAGTCCACAACAAACATGTCGTTGAGACGCTCGAGAAAAGTGGCGCAATATTTGTTGATGAGACTGACGAGGTACCTGAAGGTGCAACGGTGATTTTCTCCGCTCATGGCGTTTCGCCTGCGGTGCATGAGAGCGCAAAGGCTCGTCACCTCAAGACGATTGATGCAACCTGTCCACTGGTTACCAAAGTCCATCAAGAGGCGCGACGATTTGCCGCTGAGGATTATCAGATTCTCCTGATTGGCCATGAGGGACATGAAGAGGTCGAGGGCACTGCTGGGGAAGCACCTGATCATGTACAGGTGATTGATAAAGCTGAAGATATCGAGAAGTTAGGGATTAAAGATCCCAATAAGTTGATCTGGCTCTCGCAAACTACTCTGAGCGTAGATGAAACGTTAAGCACGGTAAAAGCATTAAAAGAGAAGTTCCCGCTTCTTAATGATCCACCAAGTGATGATATTTGCTATGCAACTCAGAATCGCCAATTGGCAGTAAAAGAGATTGCGCCACAAAGTGATTTAGTTTTAGTTGTCGGTTCGCGAAACTCATCAAACTCAGTACGTCTTGTGGAAGTTGCGCTCGAGACCGGAGCAAAGGCTTCATACCTCATTGATTATGCTCATGAGATGAAGCCAGAGTGGCTCGAGGGAGTAGAGACTGTTGGCGTTACAAGTGGCGCTTCCGTGCCAGAGATACTGGTTGATGAGCTCCTTGCTCGATTGAAAGAGTTTGGCTTCGAGGATGTGCAGGTTGTTACCAAAGCCGAAGAGCATCTGCTCTTCTCGATGCCGCCGGAGCTTAGGAAGGATCTGAAGGCTGCTGGGATGAAATAGTCCGACGCCGTTCAGAGATAAAGAAGTAGCCCCAACTCACCACTGCGGTAATCAACAGCCATGGCGCCAAGCGCGCAAGATTCGAAACGATTGCCACCAAGAGAGTTGTGAGAGCAAAGCCTTTGCTGATGATCGTGGCAAAGAGGAGCGTTCCAGTAAGGGCGAGCGGTGGGGTCACTACAGCGGTAAAGAGGGTTCCATCGCGACCGAGTTTTACTGCTGCAAAGAAAAGGATAAGGAGGAGAACTCCGGTGATTCGCCCGGGTTGGCCCGAGATAAGGTTCTCGGCGCTCTGCACGAGAAGAAGTGAGAGCGTGTAGAGGACCACAATTCCGGGGGAGGTAAGGCCACGACCTTGGATGATTGGTCGCCCCTTGATTTCAAGTGGTGATGTCATCGTTGCGCCTCACCATTAAAGTCTAATTCATCATCGCGTTCCTCAGCTCCGCTCTCGTGACCCTTGATTGCGCGAAGCTCGCTCTCGAGCGGTGCGATTCCACTGAGCTCCTTTGTAATAGGAGCGCCAAGTTTGCTCATCTTTCGCGCTGGCACTAAGAGATGATTCTCAGCCGATGCAACCAGCTCATTAAATGCACGTTCACTGCTCTTGATCTTCTCGCCAAGGCTCTCGATACGTTCATGAACTTTTCCTACCCGTTTGAGCAAATCACCAGCAAGGTTTCGAATCTCATCTGCGTTACGGGCAAGATCATGACGAGAATATCCGTAAGCGATAGTACGGAGAAGAGCGAGCATAGTTGTCGGCGTTGCAATCACTACATTCTTGGCAAATGCCTTCTGGAGTAAGAGCGAGTCAGCATCGAGCGCCTCACTTAAGATGGATTCAAATGGCGCAAAGAGCACCACAAAATCTGGTGAAGTGCCGCTACTTTGATAACCGCGTTTAGCAAGTGCGTTGATGTGGCTGAGGAGATCCTTTGCATGGGCTGCCATTAGCGTGGCGCGAGCGGATGAGTCCTCAGCGCCGACGCCATCCCAGAAGCGATCGAAGGGGAATTTGGAATCCACAAAGATT
>Ga0194124_10001328_pt1 | contig 31739 bp, 39 predicted proteins | sample TA2KigCas0mmetaG_FD_148605 | JGI IMG/M metagenome (GOLD analysis project Ga0194124, IMG submission 148605) | Freshwater microbial communities from Lake Tanganyika, Tanzania - TA2015031 Kigoma Deep Cast 0m | ecosystem: Environmental > Aquatic > Freshwater > Lake | place: Tanzania: Lake...
CTAAGGGATATAATTTATCAATATCTGTTTTCCAAACAAAGGCATGAATAGGTAATTTATCAAATAAAGCACCATAATCATGTATAAATGATTCAAAATATAATGCCTGGTTTGGAATTGATTTTGTAGTAATCCAATGTGCTGATTCATACTCACCTTTACCAAGGGGAGTATTGTTTTTGTCTTTTTGAAAATCGTATAAAAATTCCTTTCTTACAAAAACTTCTATTGGTGGGATATTAGCTACTAAATAGCTCATATTTTATTTTTCTCTAATAAGTAATTCACCTAAAACTTCCATACGGCCCACTTGTCTTTGAAATTCATTTTGGTTCATATCTAAAGAGATACTTTTTAGAATTTCATCAAATTCTTTTTTAGCAGCTTCTTTATCAAATTTACCATCTACAACTTTTTTGTAATAAGGTGCTTTTACATAAAAGTGATTATAGGTTAACATTGCTAAACCACCTTTTTCTTTAGCTGTTTCAGCTATTTTAGCGGCGCCTTTAGCACGTGTAGTAGCAAAATCTTCAAAAGTTTCTTTTGCTTCTTTTAATATATCAGTTAATTTAATCATTTTTTTGTTTTTTTAACACAATTAGGATATCTTTTACCAAACATTTTTTTAAATCCTTTTTGGGTATATCCTTTCCAACATCTTTCTTTTAATAAATCTTCATTTTGTTGTATTGGAGCATATCCTGAACCATATGGCGCTGCTTTACCTGATTGTGGATCTGAAGTTTCTTTATTTAAACGTTTAGTTTTTTCTTTTGATGCTTCTCTACGTTTTTCAATATAATCTAAAGCACGTTTTAAACGTTTTTTTACTTCAGGATCTTTAGATCTTCCATAAGCAGCTCTAATACGTTGATGAATCACATTTATAATTTGTGATTTACGAGCATGTGGTTTAGCTTTAAATGATTTTTTAGCTAATGTATCTTTAACATCTTGAGCTGTCTTAAATTTTATACGCACAGTGTCTTTTGGATCTTCATCTGTGTATAAACGACGACTTGATCCTTTAGGTTTTTTACCTGTACCTTTTTTAGGTTCATCACCTTCTAGATATCCTTTTTTTACAGCTAAATCTTGGTCATTAGTCCAAATATCAGATGTTTTATATCTAACTTTTGACACCATATTTGATTTATATGGTGGATACATTTCATTTAATATATCTAATAATTTAATCATATTACCAAAACCCTGAAAATGTTGTTTTAAATCCTAGTAGTTTAGCATAACGAGGTAAACGGCAACTCCAATATGAAGCTTTAGTTTTGTCTTTTTTATTAGGACAATTATGGCGTTTAGAAAATGCCGCTCTAGCTTTTGGATTGTTTAATTTAGCTCTTAAACCACCACCTGCCATACCAAATGATACTTTCTTTACTTTACCTTTATCTCTAACATAAACATAGAATTTTTTAGAACCACCACGTTTTGGTTTTCCAATTGGTGGTGTTTTCTTTTTCTTATCTGCTTCAGTTAGTTGTCCTGTTACTTTAGTAGTTAAACCATCTCTTTTTAATTTAGCAGCCATTTCAGCTACATTATCAGCAGTCATATCATAATCAGGATCACCTTCAACTTGAGCGTAGTAAGTACCATCAGCCATTTTGTAAACATTGGCTACACCATTAGGACTTGAAAATATGGCTATATGTTCTTTAGAATCAAATGTACCTTCACCTAATGCTTCTGTTAAGAATTCCTCAGTCAGAGGTAAGTCTAGTGGTACTTTAATATCATTATACTCGCCAAATGTACCTACATCTGTGTTATCAAAATAATATTTATCTGATTCACATAACTGTATTCTACCATTATTATATAAGTTTCTTACTTCAGCAAATAATTTTAAAAACATTGCTGATTGAGGACGGTATATAGATTCATTAACTGGTAAGTTATTTTCAATATGATAGTATAAGCCTTCAGAAATGAAGACTGGTTCTTTAGATTCATTAATAACTAATTTAGGGCCATGATTATATTCTTGACCTACATAGTTAATAATTTTTTCAATATGTTCTTTGAGTTGAATCTTGTTCATTAGTAAGATATTAAATCATTGTCATAACAATATTGCAAAAGATCTTTTACTTCTTTTTCAGATAATTCACCTTCATACACATCATACATGTTTTTAAAGTCACCAAATAATTCATGACTTTGCTCAGCATTGGCTATAAACGATTTCATAAAATTTTTATCACTTATATATTGCTGAAGTGAATTTTTATTTATACCAAGCTTACTAACAATTTTTTCTATTTCACTATCCATACCTTTATGTTCAGGATATTGAGAAATAAAAAATTCAGTATCCCATTCAGCCTCATATTCTCCATCACTTTGGGCAGCATCGTCTTGTTGTGTACCCCAAAAATCTAGAATATCTTGTTCTAAATTACTTGAATTTTCTTTTAGGATACCAGCTAATTGCTGCATTCTTCTAATTTCATTAATTTGTCTTTTCATATTAATATGGAGTTGTTTCTTTTGCTTTTGGTAGTATCTTAAATTCAACTACACCTTCTATATTCTTAATATCTTCAACTATTTTCTTGATGGCGGCTTTAATGTCACCTTCAAGTGCTGAAGTGTCAATTTTAATATCAACATTAGTCTTATAACGTAATTGTCCTTCTGAATTTGAACCAGGAACAGCAGCTTGTGAATTAACAATAGTAACACCTGGTAAAGCACGCATAGCTGATAATATATTAGTTTGATCATTAACTTTAGTGTTAGTGATCATTGATGCTAATAATTGAAATTGTTTAGCAGCTGGTTTTTTTTCTTTTGGATTTTCTATTGGTGTGAAATCCTCTTCTTTTACTATGCGTATTTTCATTACTGCAAGTTTACTAATTTATATTTAGTTGACTCAATTAATTCAACAAATGTATCTATTTGATTTTGAATATATGAGTCTTGAGGTAAAGAAGTACGATTTTTTTCAACATACATACATAATGCTTCAAAATATTTAATCACATCATTATTTTCAATCCATTGTCCTTCGCCTTTATAACCAGTAATAATACCATAGCGGCCTTGAAATGACTCAACTAAAGCATCAATTAATGGTAATATACCCTCATAATATCCTTGTAAGGCTATATGAGCAGCATAAGCACCTGGTCCTTTAACTTGTAAATGAAATATATGAGCTTGTGTACGAGAAGCAAAAAAAGTTGATATAAATGAAGCCATCAACTGTATTGGGTTTGGTAGCTCAATAGATATGGCTAGTTCTGGTTGATTTGGATCAATAGTATCTATTCCAAAACCTTCTTTAAGATTACCATCTTCAGCGGCATATAAAGCTCTCATGTATTTTTCAGCTGCCTTAGCATCTTTAGAACAGCCCATTTTTTTACCTGTTTCTTTATATACGCAATTTCCTTTACGATTATATGGCATAATTATGTAGAATTTGTCCTACATAAATATATCCAGATCCAATAATAAATAATTACTTACGAGAATTTTTAGCCTTAACAGTGGTTATAGGCATTTTATTTTTTTCAAAAAATTCAACTTTAACACGTAATGAAGCTACTTCTCTAGTCAATTCTAAAACCATTTTACGTAACTCATCTTTTTCACGAGAAGATTCAACAAGTAGTGCTTCTAATTTAGAAATACGGTCTTTGCAATCATGGCGAATAAATTCCTCATCACGTTCTCTACGCATTGATTTTTTTTCATAGAATCTAAAGGCTGCAGCGCTACCTAATACTGTGATAGCGGTCATGAGGACAGTGTAAATGTTATCTATCATGTTGGAAATAAATATGACTATATTTGTGTTTCACGCAACTTTTTAATATATTCTTTAACTTGTTTTATCTCATCTTCATTTATTTTGCCACCACTCCATGTTTCAATATCTCCTTGTTCACTAAAATATGAATCTGTTTTACTAGTATAAAAATCTTCAATAGCTTTTTCAAAATCATCTACCTCAGCATTTTTATTAGCATTCATCATTTTCTTTTCATACTCATCCCACTTACCTTCTAATTTAATTTTAGCCTCCATTTCAATAACACAATCAAAACACATGTGATGTATATTCCACATTTTTTTATTTAAATTATTATTAGCCATTGGTTTATTACAACTAGGACAAGCTAGAGGCATAGTGATTAACTGTCTTAATTTATCATGTTTAGTAATAGTTTGTTTAATACTATTTTTAATAGTCCATTTTTTACCATTTTCTTCCCACACATCTCCTTCTTTATAGTCTTGTTGTTGTTTACTATAACCTACTTGTGTACTTATAGAACCACCAGCATTGCCAGTGATAATATTTCTCATTCTTTGTACATCACGTTTTGAAAACTCTTTTTTTAAATTTGTATCACTCATAAACCTAAATCTTTCAATTGTTGTATTGTGTCAGCAGCTGAAGTATGATGAATACCTATTCCACCAGCATCTTTCCAACGTTGTATATTATCTTTTCTATCATCAATTAAAATAGAGTTTGGTGTAGCAAATTCTTGTTTACGTTCTGCTTGACGTAATATAAGTTTAGTACCAGGTACATTTCTTTTTACCCAAACAAACTTACCAATTTTAGATGATTCTTCTCTTGATGGGGCTGATAGTAAATCTGGATTATATGGTTTAATATAACTCCATAGTTGTTTTCCATCAGGCATCCAATCTAATTTAATCCAAAATTTAACTCCTGCTTTAGTTATTGAATCCCAAAATTCTTCTTTTGGTGTATCAAAACTAGCTTCTTTACCTGTTAATTCTTTATATCCTTTATCAAAATCAACTAACACACCATCCATATCACAATATATTTTATAGTTAGTTTTTTCTTTTACATCTTCTTCAAATATTTCTGGTCTATATTCACCAAATTTTCTTAATAAAACACCAGCAGCTGCATTAGCTTCATTTTCAACTGGTGAACCTGTTTTACCATCTTCTTTATTTAATGGTGTTAATTCATTTTGTTTACGATGTACTAATTCATGAGCTAGTGTACGTAATATATCTGCTGTTAATCTTGGTCCTCTAATCACTAATAACTCATCAGTTTTAGGTTGATAAGCTCCTAATGAATGTATTTGTTTAGCTAATTGCTCATCATCACTAAAAGTAATTTTAGGTACTTTTTGTAAATCAAGTGCTTTAGAAGCAAAATCAATAAAGTCAGCTATAGTGTTGTCTGTATTACTCTCAGGTTCAGTTAATGTTTCTTCTAAAGATGATTTCCACCAATTAATAGTAAATAAATCTTCTTCTATATTAACTGGAATGTTATGTTTAGAAAAATAATTTAATACTTTTTCACGCTGATTAGGATTATCATTTAAATTAGGAATTAACATACGACGTTCTTTACCACCAAAAGCCTGTTGAGAATACTCAAATGGTATAAGCATTGTGTTTAAAAAATTCTCAATTTTATTTGTTAAAGCATAAGGTACACGTATAATTAAATTACCATCAGCTTGATTTTCTTGTAATGAATCAACATTTAAAACTGGTATTCCTAATATTTTAAGTATATCATCATATTGTCCTTTTTGAACAACCGCCTCTGGAAAACAACCTTCAAGTGCTTTATATGTGTTTAGATATTCATTTCTAGCTTTAGAATATTCAGTTGATGACTTATCAGTCACTGAACGTAATGCTAAAACATTCTTTTTAAGTTGTGTCACTAAACCACGTACTTCAGTTCCTGATAAGCGTTTACCCCCTGTTATTATTTTTTCCTCAATAGATAAAGGCATTACTCTAGTACTAAATGCTTTTTGTAGTGGTGTAAAATAATCTTGTTCTTCTACTTCATTTTTAGCACCAGCAACATATGCTTTTAACTCTAAATCATCATCAAAAGCTGAAAATAAATCTTTAATTGGTGAGGCATCTGTACTGATTCTAACAGTTACTTTAGCCATTGGAGATGTGGCTAAATATAAATCCCAAATACGTTTACTTTGTTCTTTAGTTATACCATCACGTGTTTTATGTCCTATAAGTACTATTACTTTAGTAACATAAGAACGAGCAGCTAATTCTTTAACTACCTCAAAATGTCCTTCATGTGGTGGTTTAAATCCACCTGGATAGTAACAGATAGCAGGAGGAGTTTTTTGTTCATTTTCCTCATTTAACTCATTCAATATTGTATTTAAATCAATCATTTAATAAATGCCTTTATTTTGGATATAGCTTGGTCTTTAGAAGTGAATTTTGGTTTTTGTTTAAGTAGTTGTTGAATATTCTTATTCATAGCTTCAACTTCAGCTTTTCTTTTAGCTATCTCTTCTGGTGTTTTTGGTTTACCTTTAGCTTTAGATGTATCAAAAAATCTACGCTTTATTTCTTCTGGATTAAAACTTTTATCAGCATCTTTTGGATCATTGTTTATTAAAATAAATTTATCACCAAATGCTTGTTGATATGTTTCAATGTTTTGATTTACTTTTTCCCATGTATTTAACACTTGACCAGGCATTAATGAACGATCTCTATTTACATTACGTTCAAGTGATGTTACAGGAGAAACATATATCATTATCATCATAGTTTCATATCCTAATGCCTCTAATTCTGTCTTTTTTTTAAGTAAAGGACGTGAGGCTGCACCTGTACCATCAATAATAATATCCTTTAAATTTTTAAATGCTTTAGTGTATTTATCCTTAGTTGTTTTTTGAGCTTGACTCATTAATTTAGCGGCTTGTGATAATTGATCTGGTGTGAAATCTTTAATTTTAGTACCAATACCTGCTGCTTTAAGTAAATCTTCATAAGTGTCATCAACATTAATCACCTTGAATTTAGATAATGGTAAAGCCTTAGATACAAAGGATTTGCCCGCACCTGCGGGCCCAGCCATGAATATTGCTTGAGGAGTACTCATATGTCAATAAATATTAACTGTTCTTTTTTGGGCGCCCACGCTTACCTCCGGTCTTAACATACACTGTTGATTTTTTAAGTGCTGGATCCATTTTAGGTCTACCACGTTTACCACCAGTTGGTACATAAACTGTAGGTGTTTTCTTTAATGCTGGATCCATTTTTGGGCGACCACGTTTACCTTTTGGTTTATTTAATATAGCTTGTGCTTTTGCTTTACGTTTAAAATAACGTGGATGTACAATTAATGAATCTAAATAAAACGCTCGTACAGCACCATTTTCTTCTACACATTCATGACCACCATCTTTCCATCCTGGTGTATTTGGTTCATGTTTTTTACGGTAATAAAATTTAACACCAGGATCACTTTCATAATACATGGCTGGTAATACCTCAATACCGTTTGTAAATTCTAGATATTGTTGTTCATCAGATTCCACCACATATGCTTTACGTGGTACAATGTTTGCTTCAATTTCAATTATTTTCATAACGTGTTTTTTAAAGTTCTTCTACTATCCCAAGTAGTTCAGCTAATATAAATAATAATCCTGCTGTGGTGAAGCTCTGTCCTATTAAAGCAAGAGCCGCAAAAATTCTAATACAAGATTTAATAAAGCTGATCCAGAAGTGCCAATTTGTTTTACTTTCTTTTTGTTGCATATACTTTATTTAAATGTCCCATTGTTCTAATATAGCCTCTTCACCTTGTTTTTGTTTGTTATACCAATCCAACACCATATCAATTTCTTCAGATGTTAGGTTATCAAACATATTTTCCAAATCATTAACCAGTTCAGGGTCAGCACTCTCATATTTGTCAATTTGATGATTGACCATGAGTTGTAAATTAATTGCTCTTTGAGCGTTTTCGGTGTACATAACCTTCAATTTTTATTATAATTAAATATAGTAAATGAATTGCGGTCAATCAATAACCTCGTAATTTTATAACCGCTTTACGATATGTGTCATGTTCATTCTCTGTCATATGACCAAACAATTCAAATATTTTACACTCTTTCTCATACAATTCATTAAACATCGGATGGTCAGCGGCCATATTTTCTAACGGCATTGTTTGAACAAATAAATCTAATGCTTCTTGTACTAATGGTGTGTTCATATCTTTCAATTTTCTTATATAATAAAGATATGTCGAGAGTCGCGGTCAATCTAGTTAAATATTTAAAAATTAATCTGTCCCTGAATTCTTAAAAGTTTACCTTTTTGTAGATTGTCTTGTTTAACAAAGTCTTCAAATCGACGTTGTGAAATGGTATACATCATTACAAGTTCAAATTGCTTTATAGGTTGCCATTCTAAACCTATTTCTAATTCTTTTACGTTATAACTACGGGAATCAAGTTCATGTTTTTTACCACCATTATAAAAATGATATCTAGTAAAAGGAATTATTGTTTGATTATTTAATTTTTTCATGTAAGACGCCATTATATATCCTCCTGATAATGGCATAGTAGAGATAGAATCTTTAATTTTATCAAATTGTGGACCACGGCCTACATTATATTCAGCTTGTATCCCAAATGGTTTAGGATATAAAATAAATGACATAGCCATTCGTTGATCTAGATAAGTCATATTTGAATTTATCTTGGTTCCATTTGATAGTTGATCCTTAGAAAATGTATATAGACCTCTATAGGCTTGGATTGATGGTTCTATAATTTGGTTATTAAGTTGTATAGGCCACGTAAATCTAATTACTTTATGTAAATTATTATTTGCTTCCGGTCTATTAGCTGTTTGCCCATTGTATAATCCAATTCCAAAAATCCCATAATCACCACTTCCTTTTAGTCCATCTTTAACTAAATCGGCAAATAATTTTCTTTGCTTTGGTGGAGCCCAATAAAAAAAACCACCTATATCTCTTTCATTACTAACAGCACTATTTAATCCATCTGTTCTATCAAGTGGAAGTCGATTCTGACTTGATTGCATATTTTCAAACCCATACGGCACTTTACTTTGTCCTAATCGTATGCGAAATGAATTTGTTTTATCTAATCCTAAGTCAAAATAGGCATCACGTATTTGTCCAAAGTGTTGAGAAGATGATGAAGCATTACTTGCAAAGTCAGGTTGGATATAAAAATAAACACGTTGGTTTATTTGTCCTGAAAATATTAGCCTTAGTCGTCTAATAAAAAATCCACTATTCTCTCCCCAGGATCTGTCGCATTGTTCACATCTTAATTTAGGATTAGTTTCAAAAAGCCTATTGTATCTAACTTGTGTATATCCTCTTAAATTTATAGATTCGTACCATTTGTTAGTAGCTGTCTGACTGAAGGATAAAATTGGAGAGATTAATAGTAGAAAAAATAATAAATATTTCAACAGAGTGATTTTTAATTCACTTATACGTATGACGTTTTTAATCGGTCTTTATTTTAACACTCACAGGTAATGATTCCGTCATAGGCTTGAAATTTGGGTTTTCAAGTTTATATATCTTATAGATATTCATAAACATTTCAAAATTAGTTTCAATATCACTTATAACTTTTAATTCCCATCCTTTACCTTGTATTTTATCTTTTTTACCTTCACTACGTGTGTTAGCTTTCAACCATAAAATACCTGTTTCTTCTATTTTATCAGTATGTGTTTCATTCCATGCTTTAGAGTAAGCAGCTAATTGTAAGTCATATGATGTATGGAGTGAGTTAGATGTTTTAATATCTAATAACCATAATTTTTTATCCATTCTAACAATTAAGTCAGCTGTACCAGCATACTTATGTTCATCAGAAAATAAATGATATTCACTCACTATAAGTTCTGGTTTGTATGTGTTCCAAAATTCAGCAAATTTTAAAATCATTTTCCATACATCCATACTATATTCTGCTCTACCATCTTCATTTAACCAATTAATTTCTTCTCCATTTAAAAAACAATCTATAGCTGTATGTACTTGAGTACCTTCAGCAGCTGCTTTAGAGGCAATAATATCACTATTATGCCCTACATCTTTAAGCCAATTATGGAAAAATTGATTTTTAGGAAAATAATTTAATATTGATGTTACTGATGGATAATATTCTTCTCCACGTCTATAAAAACGAGAGTCTAATACATTTACTTGCCTATCTCCTTCATTGTAATCTACAATGCGTTTGATTTTTGGGTCTTTAATGATGTTGACGTTTCTATCAATCATGCTAATTCTAGCTTTTTGTATATTAGTTCACCTAGAGATAACTGCTCGGCTTCATGAACTAATTTGGTGAATTTTTCGAAGCCCATTTCTGATGGATCTTTGTCTTGTAGATCCACTAAATAAACATCTTTGCCTAAGTTAAGAAGTTCCTCAGCATATTTTAAAGCATCTTTTAAAGCATCCCTATCTAAAGACACATATACTGTTTTTACATTATTTTGAACTAGTTTCAACATTAATGCTTTAGAAAATGTTTTTCCAAGTAATGGTATAGCATTACGTTTAATAGCAATAGCATCAAAAATACCTTCACATAATATAACAGGTACATTCCAATTAATAAAATATTCTAGTCCTATAATCTCATTTTTATTACATTTAGGAGCATCATATTTTTTCTTAGAGTCTGGATTAATGTCTCTGGCTATAAAATAATTTAAGTCACCATTAACATCATATGATGGTATTATAACTCTACCCTCATACCTGCCTTCTTCACAATATCCTATATTATACTTAAGGATATCTGATTTAGTAATACCTCGTTTTTTTAAATATGCTAAAACGTGTTTAGCCATAATATCAGTACGAGATATATTAATTAGTGGTTTATATTCTTTAGGTAATTCAACTTTAGTTTTGTCACTAACAGTTTCCTCTTTTTGTGTATAACCAAGTATTGATTTTAATTCAGCTATTTTTTCAGGAATAACTTTTATTTTCTTAAATAAACCAATCAGTGTTCTTCCTTTTTTATTACACACCCAACAATGCCATGGATTTTCTCCTTTCATATTAGGTACCATGTTCACCTCTAGTTTTGGCTTATGGTGGTTGCAAAAAGGACATTTATACGCATAGTTATTACTACTTGTTTCTTTTCCTTTTCCTAATACACTATTTACTGTATGCAGTAGGGCCGCATTAATCATAACTAATAATATAGTTAAAATATTTTATTAAACCAAATCTTTAGTGAAAAACTTACCTAGTATATTGTCATTATAGCTGTTAGTTCCTGGGATTAAACACTCATACTTACATTGATAATGCATTTCATAGTATGTGAGTTGTTTTTTAGTTTTACAAGGCATAAGTATCATACACTCAAAAAACATTGGACTTAGTTCATTAATATCATTGAGTAATTCTTTTGATGAACCCCAATATGTTTTCCAGTCACTTTCAACACGAATAACTTCATGTGTTGGTTTGCGGCCTGGAGTTGGTGGTAATTCAGCGAGTTGTTTTTTGGTTAGTTTTTTCTTTTTGTTGTACCAAAAATACTTTTTACCAACATAAAATTTACCATCTGTTAAATTAGTGATTTTGTAAACAAAACCAATGTAGTCTTCAGGATTTAATTTATCCCAGTAGTTCCATTTCATAACATTATTTTATATAAATATTAAAAATAGATGTTTAGATAGATGATGATAATGGAATATCTTTAAAATTAATATCCCATTTGATCAAAAATGTCATATCAGTATTTGATGAGATAGGAATTGGAGTTGCCATTTTACCAACAGCTAATAAATCATTAGTATCATTATATAAACCAACAGTAGACACATATGGTGAAAACTCTGAACCTGAAATAGATCCAGTAGTGAAATCTTTTAATATACCATAATTATTTTCTGATGTTGTATAAACAATATTTCCATTAATTGATGAACTATATGGTGTTAATATACCTTGTGAACCTGATAATAATGTTGGATTATATGATGTATTAAATTCATAGTCTTTTATAGTACATTTGATAAAAGTCTCATAAACAACATGGTTGTTTTTAAAACTAACATCAAAATTTGGTACTATAGTTCTAATCATTTTATTTTTATTAAATAAATTAACATTGAGCTTGAGATTGTATAGTTAATCCACCAAAACTTTCTGTTCCATCAATTAAACATCCTGTGCCTACAGTTCCACCTGGACTAACTGTAGTTCCAGTTGGATTTCCATTACAATCTGTGGCACTCCAAGTAATACTACCACCCGCGTTGTTTACTAAAGTATAAGCTGTACATGTAGGTATTGGTGTTTCTGTTGGTGTTGGTGTTATTGTAGGGGTTGGAGTTATTGTAGGTGTTGCTGTAGGTGTTGCGGTTGGTGTTGCAGTTGGTGTTGCAGTTGGTGTTGGAGTTATTGTAGGTGTTGCGGTTGGTGTTGCAGTTGGTGTTGCAGTTGGTGCTACAGTTGGTGTAGGTGTTGCAGTTGGTGTTGCAGTTGGTGTTGCAGTTGGTGTAGCTGTAGGAGTGGATGTTGGTGTTGATGTTGGAGTAGGAGTTGGAGTAGGAGTTGGAGTGGGAGTAGGAGTTGGGGTTGGCATAAATCCATCAGGAATTATACTTAATACAGCTATATTTTGCTCATAAAATACATTACCAATATATGAACTTTGAGATAGTAATGTTCCAATAGATGAACTCACATTACTACCACTAAAACGTAAATTATAATTTCCATCATCAAAAATTTTATAAGTAGCTGATGAAGCACTTATATATGATAATTCTAAAGTAGTTGGTAATATTTTATCACCAGTTAATTGGCGTGGGAAATTAATAACATAAATTAATGATCCATTTCCAGTTGGAAAAAATTTTATTGTATCTAAATTACCTAATTCAATAAATCCATTATAATATGAAGATGTAGATAAAGTACCATCATTAAAAATAGTACCTTGCATTGAACTTGTATTAACATATGTTGGTAAAAAGTTAGGATAATAAGTTGTGTTTATCATGTCATAAACTAAACGATCATATTGACCATTAGTCTCAAGCTCATTATGTGGATCAAATAATGAACTAGTGAACTTAACACCTGCATTTACTGTGATTTGAAAGTCAGTTAAAGACCCAGATAATATATTCCAGCTTTTATTTGCTGTATATGGAACTACAAATGAGTCTGATACATTAATTCGTTTAAACACTGACATTGGCAGAACATTAGAAATCTAATTTAACACGTAATAATAATTCTTTAGTAAAATCTTTTATTAATGGTTTGTTTAATTTAGCAACAGCAATTAAATCACCAACATTATTATACATACCTACAGTTGTTATAAATGTCTGTGGATTATAAATTAATGATGTATATAATAAATTACCATTTGAATCAATCACAGTTGGATTAGTAGTGTAATTATTATCAGCATTTTTAACACGTACAAAGAAATAACGTGATGAAATAGTTTCATAGTTTTGTAAACGGAAACTAGCTCCTGATTTTAATAAATCAAATGTTTTTCTATTATTATAATTAAAAGATGGATTAGCTGAAGCCACAGTATTGGAACTATCTTCATTCCAAGTCACATTTAAACCACCTAAACTACCTACTGGATTAGCTAAAGCACGTGGGTTTAATATGATTAATCCTTCATCAGGAATCATCAATCCATAAGAACCACTTACAGTATAATTTGAAGAAAAAACACTATCAAAAGATCCACTTAATAATTGATAAACACGACATGTACCAATATAAGTTGCTGTGGATGTGACAGTTGAATCATCAGTTAATTTTAAAACATTACTACCAGTAGCTAATGTTAATGTTATTGAACCAGGATTAAATGATTCTTTAAAACGTGCTCTGTTAATTGATAATACAATAATATCTTTAGATGTATTAACTGATGATCCAAATGTTATATTTGTATTTTCATCTCCATAAAGTAATGTTCTAAATTGTCCATAGATATCTCTAGTAGGAGTTTTATCAATAATAGATGGATTAAAATAAGCTGAGCCTGAGCCACTTACATGTCCATAAGCTATAGAAAATTGAATTTCAGCACTAGAATCAGATGAAGATGTTTGATAAACATCTAAATAAAATTTACCTGGAGTTGAAGCTTCTTGAGTTGAACTTGAATGAAAAGTAGTTAAAGTAGTTACATTTCCAGTCCACATTGGAGAAATTGAAACATCTGAACTTATTACTGAGTCTTCAGGATTAAATGCTATAAATGACATATATTAATTAGGTTTTAGTTATAGTTAAAGGTATAGTTATTCTAGCCCCACTATCTCTACCAGTTACAGTTATTGTTGTTGTGATAGTAGCTCCTGGTAAAGCTGAAGTACCAAATAATGTATTAATTGTTGTTGCAATTAAACTAAATGAAGTACCAATTTGACTTCTAGATAAATTAGCACCACTTGAATTTGGAATAGTTGTACTAATTGCCAAACCAGTAGTATCAATACCAGTTCCAGCAAATGTACTTAAGAATCTTGAATCTCCCACAGTCATTAAGTAACCAGATGGTTCAAAAGTTGAAACAGCTCCTAAGTAATTTAATGTTTGAGGAGTAATATTGATAGCGGCGGCTTGACGTAATGTCACAGTTGTATATCCAAGATTTAATACAGGTAATTTAGAAGTACCACGTGGTAAAGTTACTAATTTATATTTTAAGTTTTGAGTATCATCTGTAAATGCTTGTAATAAAGGCATTTTTTCAATTGCTTCACCAAAGAAAGCTGAACCAGATGGATGAGTTGGGTTATACAAAGTATAATCAATTTCATCATCTGCTAATGCAAATTGTGTGATTTGGAATGAGCCGTCATTACGAGCCATTAATTCACGGCCCTTTTTTGTTAACACGGCATCAATTGTTACTAATTGGTTGTTTAAATATGACATCTTTCAATGTGTTTTATATAAATATATTATGGAATAAGAACTGTACTAAATATTTTACTCTTTAAGTCACTTACAATATTAGCTAATTTAACATCAACATTAGGTGCTAAATTAATATTTTTAACAATACCTGCTGATGTTTGTCCTGAGCGTTTTTTATAACTAATAACAATATTTGTTTCATCAGGTATTCTTCTACTAAAAATATATTTACTAATACTACCAGTTAAATTATTAGCTGAAAATGATTGTATGCATCCTAAATCAATATTTCTATTTAATGACAATGACATTGAATCAGTAAGTGATGTTGGAGTATGAACATTAATTACTTCATATTCTTCTATTATTGAAAATCCTTCAGCTGAAGATGAAAGATTGTGTAATCTAACTAAATCACCAGAATTTAAAATAAATGGATAATCAGCTTCACCATACATTGTAATTAATGATTGAGTAAACATATGAGAGTCATCACCATCAAAATAAAATCCTTCACTAACATAACTACCACTAATAACATTATAATAAAATTCAGATATTACTTTTGAAGCTATTAATACATTTGATTGACTAACATGTACTTTAAAAAATGGAGATGGATCTAATGATGAACTTAAGTAAGTGCTAACATTACTTAAACCACCAAATCCACTACCTCCACCTGATTGAAGTAAAACTGATGTTAGGGTAGTTGTAATATTAGTTACTGTACCAACATGATTTGTATTTAAAACTACTGTATTTGTTAATTGACTAGGAGTGATAGGAATTGAAAAGAATAAGAAGTTTAAACCTATATTTCCTGGTTGATCAAAAGTAACAACTCCAGTGACATTAACAGCATTACTTAATGGAGTTACTCCAATATAATTTACAGTGACATCAATAAGTTCTACATTAAATGGAGCTTGTGTTCCACCAGATTGAGCTGAGCCATTAAAATTAGCAAGTAAACCAGCACCAGCACCACCTTGTGTTGAAACATTAGTTAGTTTAGGTTTAACTAAAATATAATTTAAAGTATCATCTCCAAATCTATTCCATAATACAGGATAAAATCTAAATCCACCAGCAAATATAGGTTTATTACCATCTAATATTTGTTGCTTAGATGGATTTTGGTTATCAAATAATCCTATATTAATTGTTTCTCCTGATTTAAATGTATTTTGTACTTGATATAAATTATACTTTTGATCTTCACTTAATAAATCATAATTACGTTTTGTTAGTTCAGTTAAATTACTATTTTCATCAATTAGATATTTAATATAAACATTTGAACGCTCAGGCATTGAGAGTAAATCAGATCCTGAAGCTGCTACTTCACTAAAGAAAGCAAATTGTCTTGTATTTTTATCTATAGTAGCTGTTTTACCAAATGTAGTATCACCATTTGAAAATACATTATATAAAGTACTTGTTGTAGTTGAACCTTCATATCTTGGTCTTGTATGACGTTGGTATGTGTCTGTGAAATCTTGATATTGATAACTTTCAGTTACATATTGACTTCCTGATATATAAAAAGCATTACCTGATATAAGTGTTATCTTTTTTTTAATATTTGAATTTTGATTTAATTCAACATTATTTAGCAATGGATTAAATTCAACATTCCAAATACTCTCAGAGTATGAACTAGTATTCTTTGGTTTAAAATTAATAGCAAAAGGATTAAAATTAGCTATATCAAAATCATCATGTATGAATATAGATGATGATGGTAATTCACCTGTAAAGAAATCTCTACCATCAGATGTCATAGTTACTAGTCCTAAATTACTTTTAACAGTGTAATTATAAAGTGATTGACTATAATCACCACTATTACTAGCTGTGATAAATAAAGTATTAATAGAACCACTTTGATTATTATGTCTAGCTACTTGAGGAGCTAGTATTTTAACATCTGGTCTTTCAAGTAAATGCGGTTTAATAACAATACCTGTAGCTACATTAGTTCTAGCTGGTGTAAAATCTTTAAGTGTTCTGAAGAGTGAATTATGAAAATAACTAATTAGTGTTATAAAGTCTTTATAATTAAATGTATTAATATATTTTTTAAAATAATCAAATCTTAAATTATCTAAAGCTTTATAACCACTACCTCTAGGATCACCTATAAATTCATCAATTGTATAAGTTGAACCTAATTGAGCTATAATATCTTTATTAATTTCATCTTGTGGTGATAAACCAGCATCTAGTAAGTGTATATCTTTTGATGTTGGTAAAGTAGGTTGTAAAATAATACTTTTATTAGGTAATAATTGAGTACCATATAAACTACTACTTACAATTCTTATTTTATCAGTTACTGGATTAGCATATCCTGAGTTTGGAGTATCAGCATAATATGTTTCTACAAATGAAACATAGTTATTTTGATTAGAAAAATTACTAAATGAAGCTGTCCATCCTTGAATTGTTTGATTAGGAGCTGTTGAATTTACTGCTGTTGTGACACTATGATTATAAGTGTATAAGTTATTTCCCAAAGTAAAACGAGCAGCTAAATCATTATAAGCTGAAGATGTATAATTACCTTCAATTGACTCAGGATTTAATACATGAGAATTAAAAGCTGATTCAGACACATAATTAGACCATAATCTTAGTTCTTGTAATGAACCACTAAATGGGTAAGATCCATCTCCAAATGTTATAGCACCTTGTTGATACCATAATGAGTTGGAAACAGCTGTGTTAGTAGTTAAACTAGCACTTGTCTTATGTCCTACTTCTCCCCAAACATTGTTTTTAACAAAAAATTCATATGTTTGAGAAGAACCAGTCTCATTTATTCTTAAATTTGGATTTGTTCTTTGAACTAATACTGAATACCAATCAGTATTATTATTAGAATTAGTGTTTGATCCTGTTTGATAAATAGGAATAGTAGAAGAAGTGACAGATAATCCACCTAATTTAAATTGAAAATATCCAAAATCACCTACACTACCTGAATATATAGAATTTGCTGAAGCAGTACTAGTATATAATAAATTAAATTGAATATCAGAACCACTATAGAATAATGATTGAGTAGTGAAATTAGATAATAATATATTTGATGCAGTTGGATAAGCTCTAAATCTAAATTCAATACCATTTGGAGCAATATCATTATATCCTGTTCTAACTAAACTTTGTGATGTATAATTCCAAGGTATATTTATTGTATTTGAACCACTAACATTTAAAGCATAAGTAAATCTATCATATTCATATTCACTAGTAGATTCAATTTTATCAACACCACCATATTCAAGATAAGACATTACAGTTGGTGGAATACCAAATATAGTATTTAAATATTGAATAAAACGAGTTGTACCTTTAGATTTAAGTAATAAAGGTAAGTTATGATATAAACGTTTATAAATACCTTTTTGTTGATCTTGACCAGGTATTTGATATTGAGAAGCACTAACTAGTGTTTGGTATGAACTAGTCATTGGTAAATAACTACCATTAGGACTTATACCATATAAATATTTAAACACATTAGTACCATCTTCATCTGTATAGGTATTAATACCCATGGATTGAAGAGCAAAGTATACTACATCTTTAGATATACCTTGATCTAAAGCATTTTTAGCCTTATATAAGTCAGTTATAGCTTTAATATGAATCCAAATATCATCAAACATTTGGCCTATTGAAGCTACAAATTTAAATACTAACTCATTGTCATTATTCTCAGCTATATAACCAGGCATAGCATATAGTAAATAGTTTTGGTTATTATCATCATACAATGAGGCAGATAAATAACTACCACTATACCAACTTATAGCTTGGGAGGATGTAACTGAATAATTTACAAATGGTTTAACTGAATTTTGTTTTGGCCAAGAAAAAGAACCACTTGTATAAAATAAATGTTGTTCAAAACCATCAAAATTTTGAATAGTTTGATTTATTTTATTTTTATATAATTGAGCATCTAATTGAGCTGTTGGTGTAGAACTAGCAGCTGCTGAAGATGAAGCAGATGAATATAATTCAATATTATTTAATTTATATTTAAATCCTTCTAATCTACGAGCTGCTGATGAAAAATGAACCCACTCAGTATATTCAAAATTATCATAATCAATATTAATAGCAAAATTAGAAGCACTTAATTGACCAAGTAATTGTTGTAATGGTCCAAATGATGCTTGTGAACTAGTAATTTGATTAAAATTAAAATATGGTGTAGGTCCTACTCTTAAGTTATCTAAATCTAAATCAAAATTAGGTCCACGTAATGTTGGAAATGTAATTGGAACAGGATCAATAGTTATACTAACACTAAATTCTTGTGGGTTAGATATTGCATCAACAATACTAACTAAAGTATTTATATCAATATTAGTTGGTAAAGGATTAAGTAATTTAATTAATATTGTTGGAGTTGGAATATTACTATTTAATACTAAAGATCCTAAATCTAAAGCTATATTAATAGCTGGTATTAATCTATTTTGTCCAAGATTTAGATAAAATTCTTTAAAATAAGGAGTACTTTGAAAATCATAAATAAAATCAAGAGCAGATTGTTGTAGAACAGAATTTGATATATTATTAGTTGATAATCTAATTTCAGTTCTATCTGCTGAGATTTCTTTTATAAAAAAAGTTCTATTATAAGTTAGATCTATTTTAGGTCTTAAAATATTATATATTACTTTAAATTCTCCAAATTGTAATCCTAAATTTTTTAAATCTAAAGATGGATCAAATAATAATTCTTTTAAAGATATAGATCCAGATGTTGGTAAAAATGTTCCTGGAATTGAATAACCTTTAAAAGGAATAACAGAATATAAAATATTACCAGCTGGATTAGCAACATGTAATTCAACATAATCTTCAGAGTTACCAAAAACACGCATCATCTCTCTAGATGGAACTAAAGTGGCTGATGATGATCCTGATAGGATATTATTATTTCTTGGTAATTTTATAACAGTTGTTGACATATTATATTTGTGTTCCTGTATTAATATTACTTTCTAGTAATATTTGATTTTTTAATTCAATATTTTCTTCTCTTAAGTTAGAGATTTCTGTTGTTAAGTCATCTAAAGATACACCTAAATATTCTAAACTACGAGTAGCTAATCCTAGATGAGAATTTTCTGAACCAGAAGGAGGAATATTATAAAATAAGGCATTATATTGTTCAAAAAAGTTTTGAATATCTTGTTCAATTGTAGCTTCTCCCTCAACAACAGCTGCTTGTGATCTAGCTAATTGTTTAAAATTAGTATTTATAACATTATTAAAACTTTGTAAACCATAAATAGTTTTTTGTATTTGTATTTGTTCAGATTGATTAGTTTTAGAATTTGGAGATGAAACTGTTAAAGAAGTTCTATTAACTGAGTTATTTACTGTGTTATTATAAGTTGCCATTATTAAATAGTTTGTAACACTTTAAAATAATAATCATCATCATAAATGTAAGTACCACCATCAATTTGTGATTTAATTTGTACTTTATAATAACGATCTGGTTCTAATCCATTCATATATAACATAAAAAAACTACTTGTTGGATCAACACTTAATCGAGTGGCTGAAGTATCAAAATCAATTATTTTAGTATTTGACTGTAAATCAATAATAGAATAATATGAAGCTGTTGGTAATAATTTATTATTAATATATAAAGAACTAGTTACAAATGACCTAACTGGATATTTGTCTTTAGCATATATTCTAAACTTAACAAATTCACTATCATAAAAAATATTTTTATTATTTGATAATGATACTAATATATTATTATCGCCTACATATGATAATGATCCTGTATTATTAAAATCTATATTATCCCTCCATTTAAATTCTAAACATGGAGGATAAATTGTGTTAGTATCTCTAGAAAAGAAATTAAATGTATATTTGTAGTTTGGATTAAATTCAATTGAACCTGTATTACGAATAATAAATCCATTATTTGAAATCACACTAGCTGTCCAAGCAGCTACAATTGATGTGACATTAACATTAATATCTTTAGATGAAAAATAATTAAATGTTTGATACTTATTATAACCAGATGATGTATAATAATTAGCTCCTCCAGCATTACCAGGTAACCATGAAGCTGTTATATTAGCTGGAAATCCAGCAGTATCCCAAGCATTTGTTTGATTAGCACTTCTATACTCCCAACTACAACCATCATCTGTTTCAGGAATATTATTAAAACGTCCTGTTCCCATATCCCAACTTTCATAAATTGGATTAATTTCAATATTAAAATTAGTTGGAATCCCATCAACATTGGCATTATATAGTTTTAAAGAAGCAGTATAATTAACTCCTGATTTAGCTATAACATCAGAAATGTCATCATTATCAAATTGAATTAAAATACGTGCTGTTGATGATGATGGAGTATTAATAGATAATTTTTTAGATAAATCTAAAATAGCATCTAATCCAGCATTTAAAGTTGGATAATCTGAGTAGATTGTTGTGTCCTGTGAAGGAAATATTTTGTAAACACCCATTTATAATAGTATTATTCTAGTATAAATATGGGCTAATTATAGAAATTATTTCAATAAATTGTAGTATTCTTTAAAGTGTTTTTGGCGGTCTGGTAAACCAATTGTACCTCCATTAACACATTTAGTCACAGCTAATACAGATGCATCAGAAGCATCAACACATTTACCTAAGCAATTCTTATGAAAAAACCAAGCAGCTGATAATAATGGATATTTTGTTGCTACTAAATCTGGTGTTTCAACTAAATTTTCAGGAACAACTTTATCAAATTCAATGTAGTTAGCTTTACCAGTTAATTGAATATAGCCACGGCCACGGAATTTATAACCTTCACCTGTAGCTTCAGCACCATTACCCATACGTCCCCCATAAACTAAATTAGCAATTTTTTCTGGTTTACGCTCATATAATTTAGCTTTATCTTCTGTTGGGAAGTATTTTTTAAATATTGTCAATAAACCTTTAGCTCCATAGTTTAAGTTTTCATTAACTACTTTAAAACCACCTGATTCATGTCCACATTGAGATAAAAAATGAGACAACTTAACAGCTGTGTCAATTTTGAATTTTTCCATTACCTCAGGAATTTGAGTTATAACACCATCTGGAATGTGTCCTTTAAGTTTATTTAAGTCCATATATTTAAATTTTAATAGGTTACTACTTTACCATAAATATCAGTGTCAGGAAATCTCACTTCAAAAATCATAGGATCAAGTGATGGGTAAATAACACCTTGTTTTGTGGCACCTTTTATATCATATGAGTATGGTGAATAATTACCTCCAGCTAGATTTGTAATATCAACATTAATTACTGATTGAACACCTTTAACAGCTCCAATTAAATTATATATATTTGAATAAATAATTGGTTGATTAATTTGCCATTTATCTATATTAAAATAATTTTGTATTTCTGTTATAGCTTTAGTTAATACTTCTTGTGAATTATAAGCTGGTAAAACTGAGATATCAAAATTAATTTTTATATTAGCATAATAAGCATCTTTAATAATAATAGCATCACTAGCCATTTTATGATAAGATAAATATGTTTTTAGATTTTGCTTAATAGTATTAGAAGTTGTAGTTATTTTACCATTTATATCTGTTGATAAAACACAAATTGAAAGTGCTAATGGATTATTAGTGATAAAATTTTGTTTATCAGTGTCATTAGCAACTAAATAATTTTGAGATACATAAGCTTTACTTATATAACCAAATTTAGCTGGCATTGATAAAGCACGAACTAAGTAGTCAGCTTTAGTTACATTCCTATTTTGAGTTGGAAAATTAGCTAAAGCTTGTAAACGTATTTGTTCTGTTGTTTCACCAGGTCCACCACCTGATGATGGTTCTGGATTATTGAAACGAAGTGAGTTTTCAACTATTGTTAAAATAGAATTATTTAAATTAAAATTATCTACAGTTATATTAACAACACTTCCTAATCCAATATCATCAGATGGTAAATTAGCTTCTGCTCCTCCTCCAACTAAATAAGTCACTGTTAAAGTAGTGTTTGAAGGAGCAACACCATATTCATTTGTATATTGAAAGTTAGATGGATCATAAGCCATATTTAATTTACTAATACCATCTACTAAACCTATACCAACATTATCTGGATTTGGAATAATAACTTCATCTGGTGATGATGTTACACCACTTCCAAATTCTAAAAGTAAATTATTATCATCATTAAAACGAGTTACAAAACGTCTATCTACTTTTTTAAGACGTAATAAGAAACAAGCATTATCATTATCATTATAATAATTAGGCTCATTCATAGATATATTTAATGTTTCATCAAATATAGTATCTTGAGCTAAATAAGGTACTTCATAATATTGATTATTTTCACTGTCAGTCACACTTAATACTTGAATAATATTTGAATCATTAATAACAACAGTTGGAAATTGTTCAGGATTACCAAAATTAAATGTAGTTGTTTTAATTTGTCCTGATATTGCTTCAACTTGTTTTTTAAGTAAATAATATTGTGGATTAGTAGTACCTGTATAATATTGATATATTGTTATAGTTGTTGGATCAAATGAAGATGAAAATCTAAAATTAACAAGATCTTGAGTTATAAAAGTAATATTTGGTTTAGATATAGATTTAACACTAGAATTTTTACCTAATCTTAAAGTATATCGAAAATCAGGAGCATAATTAGGTGCTCCATCAGAAGGTAATAATTGATAAACATCTAAATTAACTGTTGAAACTGATGTTATTTTGGGTCTGTATCCTAAAGCATAAGCTAAAGCTATAATATTTTTTCTCTCTTGAGCATATAGTAATAATGTTTCTTGTAATTGAGTATCAGTGTAAAATGATAAAATATCACCTATATAAGCAGCCATTTCTATAAACATATTTCCAGGAGCAGATGGACTAAAGTCCATGTAATTATTCTGGAAGTAGGTTCTAGCATAATTAATTAAGTCTTGCTTTAATGTATTAAAGTCTTTATCAAAATATTTTATATCAGGTACATTTGCCATTATTATCTGCTTAAATTAGTTGTTGAAACATTTATCACTAAATTATCATTTTGGTTATTAATAGAGTATTCTAAAACTAAATTAATAAGATTTAAATCTGATTGTTTTTTAATTATTATATCTCTAATAATAATATTAGGTATAAATGCTATTATTTCTGTCTCTAATCTAGCTGCTACACTATCAAAAGTTGTATCTGGTTCAAATAGAGATGCTCTTAAATTTCCACCAAATTGAGGATTAAAAAAACGCTCACCTTTATCTGTTAATATATAATTTATTAAATTAGATTTAACTTGTTCTTTAGTTGTAAATGTTTGATTAAAAACATTAGTGTTATTATTAAATAAAACATTAATACCAATGCCCTTTTTTTGGCCTACATCTTGTGGGTTAAGTCTATATGCGGGTCTATTTAACATTAGATTTTACCGTCTTGTTTCATTTTACTCATTAAAGCACTAAAATCAGGCACAACATCAATTTTAACAGCATTAATATCCCCAGCTGGTCTAGTATTGGCTAACATTTGATCAACACTATTAACAACAGGAATATTAATTGGTCCACCAAAGCCTTGAGCCATTGTAGAATCCATATTACCTAATGACTTCCAATCATTAGTAGTAGCTGTTTCATTCAATATCTCATTTAAAATATTATTATTAGTAAATGTTTTTGGTTTTAAGGGCTGTGTAGGTTTGGCAGGTTTTATAGATTCAACCATGGAATTTTTCACAGTGGTTTGTTTGGTCTCTGCCACCACTGGCTTAAGGTCTGGTGCCTCAAGCAATATTCCAAGCTCTTCCCTCACAACAGCTTGTACCTCTTCACGTATAACTTTACGTAATAATTTTACAAATGTATCAGCTTTCATGTCTATAAATATTTTCGTTATCCAAGTATTAACTTAAGTTCTTCAATTAATTCATCAGCTTTACGTATTTTACTAGGAGCTGTTTGAGTTATTTTCATTTTACTAAAAGTATCATAAGCAATAGCTTGTAAATCACCAGCTGGTGTTGTAATTACTTCAATAGTATAATCACGAGTACCATTATTATATATAGTTGAATCAGTATTATCTTGTTTAGATTTACTAGAATCACCATCAACATTTAAAGCTATATTTATGTTTGTGTTAAAACTTAATCTCTCAACTTTAAATTTAGCTCTAGTTAATGCTTGTTGAAATGTTCTTAATATAGTTTGAACAAATGTTATTAATAAAATATAATTTTTAATTTTATCTTCTAAGTCTTTAGTTACTTGATCATCAGATTCTTTGCTGATTAAATATTGACCAGTAATTGGTTTAGATGGTGATGGACTGGCTAACTCAGGACCTGAAGAGATAGCTGTAGTTAGTAATTTCTTTTTTTTTACTTTTAACTTTAATTGAATAATAGCTAAAGCAGTTTTTATAAGTCTAAGAACAATAACTAAACTATCAAGGATAGTTTTCATTATCTTTATAACTTTTAATAAATTATTTTTTTTTCTTTCAAATTCTTGTTTATATGGAGAATAATCACCTGAAAATTTAGGATAAAAAACTATAGCTACTTTATTTTTAACTTCCACACGACCTTTATTTTTTAATTTTCTTTTTGTTTTTTTAATTAAATTACTAATAGTGGCGTTAATTACTATATCATTATTAATAAATTTAGTTAATAAAGATATAACAATACTAACAACAGCTGTTTTAGCTATTGATTTAGCCATATTTGCTTGATCTTGTAAAGAATTTGATAAATTATTAAATTTATCTTGTTGTTGTTGAGATATTTGATTTACTTTTTCTTCACTTTGTTTAACATTTTGTTGTTTTTCAGAGATAGAAGAAGCAGCAGGTGTAGTTGGTAAAGAAGAAGCAGCAGGTGTAGATAAAGTTGGACTTGATACTTTAACCATTTGATCAACACCAGATCCATAATTATCTCTTAAAGCAACTTTAGCTATTCGTACTAAATCAGCTTCTGTTGATGTTGGAGAATTGTTACTATATATTGATTTTCCATTATCAAAAACTGTAATAGTTTGATTGAAGCCTGATTTTTTTATTTCATATGTAAATTTGGGCATAATTAGATTGTAAATGATTTTTCTGATTTGAAATTAATCATATCAGCTTTAACTTGAAATAATTTTCCTTTTAACATTGTTGTAGCTGGAATTAATAAAGCTGCCATTAGTGGACCTGGTGCTATGGCAGCTGCTTGTACCATGTCACTATATGTTGATATAGCATCTATAAGATCATTTAATACTCCTTCTAACTCATCTGCTTTAGTAATTGGCTCTGCTTGGCCATTTATATCTAAACCTAACTGCATTTTAGGAGCATTAACTAAAAACATATTTTCCTCATTATCACTATCTTCAATACCCACATCAATAGTTACTTTATCACCTGCTGATAAATTAATATAATGTTTAGCAGTTATAAAAATATCATTAGAACGAGCATTAAATACTAATCGTCCTGATGATAATAATATTTGTTCTTTATTGTAAGTTTTAGCCATTGTTTTAAGAAATATAAATTATATCATAGTTTCTTCCATTATCTGAAGGTTGGTCTGTTCCTAAACATACTGTAGAATTAATAACTTGATCAGAAAAAGCAATTTTTTGTGATGAAGGATTATGAATTATAATGTTACCATCTATAGTTATACCTACAGCTGTGACATAATGACCTCTACTAAAATTTGTAGTTCCACGTATTCTTATAACTATAGGTCTTTGAATTTTTATTAATCTATCTTTATAAGCTTCAAAAATTTGAACTGTAGTTTTTTTAGTTGGATCATTTTCTCTTATTAAACTTGGAAAATCTTCTTTAAGTTTTCTAAAATTCAAATTATTACCATCTAGAATATATGGAGGTATTCTTTTATAAGAAGGTTTATTATAAAACATCTCTTGAGTTATATTAACATCAGATGCTTGAGCTATCATTGTAATTGATGTTACAAGACATCCCCAGTTATTATACTGAGGTATATATGGTGTTTTATCTCCAAAATAAAATTGACATTGGTCTGGACTAATACGGTCCCCATCTAGTGTATAATTTTTAGTTAGAGTAGCTTTTTTGTTTACTTTTGATACACGTTCACGTTTTATTGTTTGTCCTTTAATTCTAGTAACAAAATATTTACTATAAATAGTAGGATTAGTATAGTCAATTGTAAGAACACCTGGATCTGTTGGTGTTATTATATCATATAATTGAGTTGGTTGTTCTTCAATTGGAAGATTATTAAATTCATCATCATATAAATTCTCTTCTTCTAATTCAATTATTGTTGATTCTTTTATGTTAGTTTTTTCTATAGTTGTTTTTTGTTGAGTTTGTTGTTTTATAACAGCGGGAACAAGTGTTGAACTTATAATTTCATCTATTTCTTTACCAACAGCTACTATACCTGGTGTTTTATCATTAGGATGATTAGATGAATATCCAATATCATTTTTTAATTTAAAAACTCCAACATCAGTAAATTTCTTATAATAAGGTGTTAAAGTATCAACTTTTGTATTTTTAAGATTACCCCATCCATAACTCCCACCAAACACATATAATCCATTAGTAGCACTAGGAAATTTTTCTTTGACTACATCAATAAAATCTTTAATACTAGTTGTTTCTTGATATCCATCATTAGTACCAATATTGATAAAAACTTTAACTACTTCTTGATTACCAATATATTTTTTTATAGCCTCATTTAAGTTCTTTAAATTCCAACCTACTTTCCATAATACACCTTGTGGTCCTATAGGTTCTAATAGTTTAGAGTTAGCTTTAATTGACTCTGTCTGACTATCACCTATTATAATTGCTTTGCCTGGTTTTTGTGGGATATTATTAGTATTAACTATATCATTATTATTTTGTATATTTAATGATTGTTGATTTGTGTTACCAATATTAACATTAATAGTTCCTTCTTTAGTTATAGCTATATATGATAATGTATTATTTGGATCAGCAGGTTGTACTTTTTTATTTGGGTCTGGTGTTTGATTAGGATCATCAATTAATGGATTATCACCTGAATATATATAAGTGTTTCCATTAGTTAGAGTTATTCCATTAGCATCAGTTCCTTCAATACTTATATTTCCACTACTAACTTGTCTAAAATACTTTTTTTCAGCCATAATTTATATTAATTAAGTCCAATGTAAAAGATCATTAGCATCATTAAATCTATTATAAAAATCATTAGCGTATCTACTTCTTTTAGAAGGAGAAAATGTGCCACGTTTATGACTTTTTCCAGCTCTGTAAACATCTATTCCTTCAGTACAACCATAACATCTTTCAACTGTAGAAGCAAAAAGATAGGCTGCTATATCAGCAGTTAATGGACTTGTATTGCTTACTGCTTTTGTAAAGTCATTATATGATCTTGTAAAAGAGACATCTGTTATAAAAGGTAATTGATGCTCAATTAATGATGTTCCTTGTGGAGGTGAAGCTAATTTTTTTATATCAAAGTATTTAGCATTCCATTGTATTAAACCATAGCTTGTAAAGCCATTAAGATCATCATATCCTTCACTTGGTTTAAATCCACATTCAGCTTGAATATTACCCATTATTCCAGCTGTTACTTCCTTAGATAAACCTAAATTTTTAAAATAATTTTTAACAATTAATTGATTATTAACTATTTCTTGTTTATTAGATATGGTTGACTTAGTTCCTATATCATTATTACTATATGAATTAGTACTATTATCAATATCTCTATTTCCATTTGAAGGTATTGATGAATTATTATTAATAATCTGATTAATAGTAACTGGGTTTAAATAATATGATATTCTTTCATATTGAGACAATATGTCACCAACTGTATTGTTTGGTCCTTTTAATAAAGGAACAATATCACCTATTCCAGGTGTTTGAGTATTATTAGTATAAAATGGAACAGCTTTACCTGTTACAGTAGATGATAAATTATCTCCTATTGGTTTATAAATTATAGATCGATCTAAATTTGTCTTTACAACAAATCCATATGAGTATGGTTCTTTATTTTTATTAAAAATAGAGTTTTTTCCTCCACTAAATCCATTATTATTTTTATATTCAGTTTTTCCTCCAGTAGTTATGGTATTATTAGTTCCCATTTTCTAATTGTTTTGGCTCTTCAATTTTAATACCACTTATTTCTTGAAATAATAATTCTTTATCACGTTCACTTAATATACCTCCATCACCCTCACCTTGAGTGTTAGATATAGCGCGTTGAACAATACCAGCCATTTTAATTAAGGCCTCATCATTCTTAACAGCTATTTCCATATATTCTTTAAGTAATGGAACAAGCATCATGGCATCACCTGGCTCTTGAATCATTGGTTTGAGCTGGTCTATTAATGATTTAATTTCCTTTTCTTTACGGTTAGCATTCTTGTATATATCTTCAAGAAGACTTGAAAAGGTTTTGTCTTTAAATATAACTTGGTTAAAATCCATATTCTATTTTATATAAATATGGAAGGCGAAAAGAGTTATAACGCCATAGTGATACGTCCATGCTCATAAAATTCATTATACTTATGAACATATATGAGTTTTAGACGTTTAATTATTTTAGTAATTTGAGGTGTTGATGCCTCAGTCATTTCTTTAATGTAAATATATAAGGCTTTTTTATTGAAAATATCTAAATTTTCACTTTTTCTAAATAATTCCATTATACCATCAGCTATTTGAGCATCACGTTGTTTAGGAAATAATATAAACATATTATGATCAATATACTTAGTGAATTGTTTCAAAAATGATGTAGGTTCAAGATTATTATTTTTTTCACTAATGTTCACTAAATCAATTAATATTGATTTATCTTCATCAACAGCTTCAACAGGTGCTTTATCTTTTAACTTCTTATAATTTGCATTATTATATAGAATAAGATAGCGTTTAGCAATAGTACCAAAGTAAGAATAAGCTTTTCCCTTACTTTGATCATATAGGTGTAACTTTTCAAGAAGAAAGGCAACAACCTCATGTTGGAGCTCAGGGATTGTATCCACTTCTGTATAATAAAATTTAAAAGTATGAATGATATTTTCAGCCAATTTATGAAAGGCATAATTAATTTTTTCATTAAATATCTTATTTCGTTTTTTAGGACTTCTTAGTCTTAAATACTCAATGATAGCATCTTCAGTTTCTTGAGTAAAATAAACATTAGCTGTTTTTGGTTTGCGTTTACGGACAGTCCCCTTCTTAGTTAATAATATTTCTTCACTCATCTTAGCTTCTTAAATAATGTTTTAATGAATCTTGGATGTTTTGTAAATTACGGAAGAAGAAACCAATTTGATCATCTGATTTAAATGCTTCTGTTAATTCAACTTGATTAAGTTGTTTACTTGATTCATCAATAATAGTAGATATACTATCAATAATAGATTTTTGTTTAGAAGCAATTTGTTCTAATTTAATTACTTTAGTATTTAAGTTCCAAATAATATACCCAAATATTGTGAACACCCAAAGTACAATTGAAATAATTCCTAGTATCATATATTTTTCATTATATCGGCTAAAGCTGGATTAACCATTTTTTTAAGTGCTTTCTGCTTAACAGCCGAATTATTTTTATTTAATTTAAAATTGTCTTTTTTAGGTTGATAAAGAATTGGTTGGCGTGGGCTAGTTAATTTAAGTAACCACTCAACTTCAAATTCAATTCTGGCAGCTAATAAATCTGCTTGATGTACAACATAAATAAGTGATGTGCGTGGTTTAGTCTCTGGATTAAAAGTGATTAAATATGACTTGTTAGCTTCATCATATAAACCATCATGTAACTTAATAGCCAATGTCTCATTTTTAGTAGGTAAAATACCATTACTAATAAGTAAATGTAAACCACGATCAGGTACTGACATATATTCTAAACGGTCATTAAACATATAAGTTTCATTCAACTTATCTCGTCTCCATTGATCTGTTTGTTCTATATACGCTGGTTGCTCTTCATCCCCAAATTTTCCTAAGTCATGATTGATTGCTGAGAATACTAATTCTTCAGTTGTGTAAGTAGCTATCATACCCATTTCTCTCCACACAGCATCAATTTTAAGAGCAGCTGACACAACTCGGTTTACATGGTCAATATAACCACCTGGAAAACAGTTGTGGTATTGTGGGCGATGTGAAGCAGGCATCATTACAAAGCGTTCTTCATGTTTCTTATAAAAATCAAGCATTTTAACACCTCGTTCTCCTGAGATATATTGCTTAATAGTATTAAGAAAATGATGCCAATTAGATTGTATTTGTTCTGGAGTTAGCATAACTTATTATTGTTCTGAACTAATTAATGTTTTAATTTCTTCAACTTTATCTTTTAATTTACTAATCATTTCTTTAGCTAATAAAAGATTCATTTTTGGATCTGATAATCTAGATTCAAAACCAATTAACATATTTTCAAGTTGATCTAGTTTATTTTCTACTGGTTGTTTATATCTCATATATATTCTTTTATAATATTAACTAATTGTGGTATTGTATCAAATGTAAGTAAAGTATCTGTTGTCTCCAACTCTGTTTCTGGAGTAATGGTTATTATTTTATTTCCTAGATCAATAAATACAATTGGATATGATTCTGTTTTAAATTTTTGTTCTATTTGATCTGCAAAATCAGAAAATTGTTCAGCATCAATATTAGTATAGGTTATTCCGCAACCATCTAATTCACTCTTCAACCATGTACAATAATCACAATCATTTAATGTTAATAATCTAACTCCTACTTCTTTCTTATCACTCATAAATCACTTATTAGTGTTCTAAAAAATATGGAAAATTCTTTGGGGAACCAAATTTTTTTAATGTTCATATATAAATATA
>Ga0194124_10001330_pt1 | contig 31722 bp, 24 predicted proteins | sample TA2KigCas0mmetaG_FD_148605 | JGI IMG/M metagenome (GOLD analysis project Ga0194124, IMG submission 148605) | Freshwater microbial communities from Lake Tanganyika, Tanzania - TA2015031 Kigoma Deep Cast 0m | ecosystem: Environmental > Aquatic > Freshwater > Lake | place: Tanzania: Lake...
GTGGTGCGACGCGTCGTACTGGATTTACCTCGTGCACCTACCGCTGTGCATCGCGGTCGTGATACTGATGAGGGGCTGGGACGCACCAGCACTGGTGAAGATGGCGGCTGCGATTGCGGTCACCACGCTCCTCAGCGCACTGTCATTCGCCGCCGCACGCGCGGTTATCGCGCGGTAGTGGGAGCGTTGCGAACGCTCCCACTCCTTTGATTTTGCTGCCTTCTTTGCGGTACGATCATCTGTAAGGACACCTGCTTTATGGACACAACAATATCTTCCGATCGTGCTATCGCTGATGAAGCTCCCAGAGTCGATGTTCTCAGCGCATTGGCGCGGCATTGGCGCTGGTTCTTTGTTTCAACCGTGGCAGCGGGGCTTCTTGCAGTCGTTGGGCTTGCCATCATTTGGTTGTTGCCGGCGGAGAATCGCCAAGGCAGGATCGAAGTCACTCTGACGTTCCCGGGCGCTTCCGATGGCAAACTCCCAAACGGTACGCCTTTTAATTTTCTCGAGATAAGTTCAGCGCCCGTTGTAGAACCGATTTGGCGTTCACAAGGGCTCGAAACAGCAATTCCGATCGCTGACCTGCTTCGATCTCTCACCGCTATGCGCGGAGGCAGGGAGGCGCGCGCGCTGTCCGAGTTGTATCAGAGCAAACTGTCCAACCCCAAGCTCACCGTTCTAGAGCGAGACGCAATCGAAAAGGAGTGGCGTGCGGGGATTGCTGCACTGAATGGTTCGACCGTGCTGCTGACCCTGGCTGATTCCAAGAACAGACTCTCTGACGAGCAGATCACACAGTTCCTCAGCGTGCTCCCGAAAGTTTGGGCAACATGGTCGGACGCGCTCGGAGCACGCACCTACGACTACCCGCTACCGTCAGGAGCGGAACTTCGCGCAAGCGAATCGCAGTTGTCTGTGGAAGCAGGCACGACGGTGCTCGCGGGTGCGGTTGTCCGGCATTTCGAGAGACTGAAGGATTTCAATGACACACTGGCAGTCACGTTGGCGTCGCTCTCGAAGTTGCCGGGATCGGACGCAGTGCGTGATGGCAGAGGGGCTTCGCTGACAGATCTCGTGCAAGAGGTGCGTGCCATGTCGCGCAACATGGTGATCCCTGCATATATCGAGGCGCTCGCTATTGCCAAGCGCAAGGATCCAAGGGGATATCAGGCGCTTCGAGCTGCGCGCATGCAACTGCAGGAGTCGCAGTACGATGTAGCGAAGGAGCGGGCACTCGTTCTCAAGCAGGTGTTTGATGATTTTATGGAAGTCACAAACAGCGGTACCAGGCGAACCCCGTTCTCGGATGGACAGAACAAAGAGCAGCAAGCAGGTCTTATCGCGAATGTCGATGGCACCTTCATCGACCGCGTCATCGATCAGGCAGTTTCGAGCCGCGATGTGTCCTATCGCCGTGAGTTGACCGAGAAGCGTCTGCAAGCGGAACTTGCAGTTGTTGAGCTTGTCTCAGCACTGGAGTTTGAAAATTGGCTCGATAAATCTGTGAATGAACAGACTGACGCAGACGTAGTATCAGGGAGTTCGAGCCAAGAGATCAAGTTGCTGACCGAGCAGACGGCTGAGCTAGGCAACCGAACGGCGGTCGTGATGGGCCTCTTGGCGCAGCGCAACTTCAATTCGGCCGCCGCTGCGTACCGCCTCGATGAAGAGGCGGTGGTTTTTTCTACGCCATTCATGTCAACGAAGACTGCCCTGACCGCTGGACTCGGGCTTTGGGTGCTCACCATGCTGCTCGTAGGAGTCCTCGCCCTGAGGTCATCCGGGTTGGTCGAAGAACTTAATGGTTTCAGTTCTGATCGCCTCAAAGGTTCGCCAGGGCCCTCGTCGCAGCAGGCTTCTGTGGACAAGGTGACTACACAGGGAACATCCACTGGACTGCGCGCACGATCTTCGGGGCGAGAGCCGATCAGTCTGTGAGGCGGATGGTCGGGGTGGTTCGACACGCCATCACGAGAGTGATGGCGCCACGAAACAGAACCCGCCTATCTGTTGGTGGCCGTCGAAGCCCGCAGCGATAGATCAAACCAAAGCTGCGCCGAGCGCACTCGGTCACCCGCGCCCCCCATACGTCCCCGCGCGCCAGAGCCGTTCCATCGGACCGTCGCCCACGAACCGCCGCCACGCACACGCCGCGCACACAAGCGCGGTCCACACCGCCGCAGCAACGAGCGTGAACTGCGCGTCGCTGAGCGTGGCGAACAAGCCCAGTCCCCACCACGAAGCCAACGCCGTACACACCAGCGACTCGCAGAGGTACACGGTCAGCGCCATGCGCCCCGTTGCCGCGAGCGGCTCGCGCACAAACGCGGGCAACCGCGGTCCCAGTTCCACGATCAGCGGCGCGTAAGCCAGCGGCAGCATCAACGCAGATCCAGTCAGCAGAACCGAATGCGCGAACACCGCGATCCCGCTCTCGCGCCCAAGCAGCCAGTACGGCAGCACGCCGCCGATCGCGCACGGCAGCCCGATCGCGAGCCCCCAGCGCGCCAGCCGCCATCGACGCGACGACGCATCCGCGCCGAACAGCCCGCTGCGCTGCATCCACACGCCGATCAGCATCATCAGCAGCACATGCCACCCATAGCTGAACGCCGCCGCGACAGCCTTGAACGCATACCCAGTAGCGCGAAATACAAACGCATCGAGCCACGGTCCTTGCTGCTGCGCGGCGATCTCCGCATCGATCCAGACCTGTGATGTCGGTTTGAACTGTGCGCGCAGCATTGCGTCGAACCCGCGCGGCGGTGCATCCGTTGTCGGCGGTGCCGTGTCCGCGGGCTCCACTGTTGCTGCAGGCGGTGTGATTTCCACCGCCGAAGTCCCCGTCCCCAATCGCCCGCTGAACGCGAACTGCAGCGTTGCGATCAGCATGGTCAGCGTCAGCATGATGCACGCGAGGCCGATCACGACGCGGCGCAACCAGCGATCACTCAGGCGTATGCATGCGACCACGACAACGCCGATCACTGCGTACACCGACAGGATGTCGCCGTACCACACGAGCAGCCCGTGCACGAGACCAATCGCAATCATCAGCCCGAAGAAGAAGCGCGCGTTCACCAAGATGATGCCAAGCAGCGCAATGCCGCGCGCGATGTCGATGCCTTGCACGCGTGCGCGCGCGTCAATCGGCGCGAGCGCGTGTGGCTGCGGCACTGGCGCTTGGGAGTGCATCAGATGGAAGACCCTACCACCAGCCCGCGGAGCCAGTAGTACACGCGCCCGTAGATCTCGTGCAAAGCAAGTTCGGTCTGGGCAAGGGCAATGCCCGACGGGATGAACGACCGCAGCGTGATGCGTGTAGGGCTGCGAAAGTCCACAGGGAAGGGCGTCACATCAAGCCCAGCCGCGCGAAAGAGCGACTCTGCGCGAGTCATGTGGAACGCGGAGGTGACCAGAATGATGCGCGGTGCTCGCGGCTGGCCCGTGGCAGTATCGATCACGGGATTGGCGGCGAAATGCTCGCGCACTGCGCGTGCCTCTTCCTCGGTATTCGACGCACGGCCGACGACGATGATGTCGCTGTCAGGAACTCCAAGGGAAAGCGCGCGCTCGCGCAGCGCCGCGCCGACTGTTTCCAGCTCGGGGCGCAGTGCCGACCACCCGCCCGTGAACATGATCCGCGGCGCCTTGCCCGCGCGGTAGAGGTCGTAGCCGGCGAGCGCTCGGTCAAAGTCGTCGAACTCGCTCGCGCCCGATGTGCCAGGCACATCGCTGTATCCGCCACTCAGCACCAACACCGCATCACCATGGGCAATCGCATCGATCGGCAGTCGATCACGCCAACCCTCGGCGATCTTCACCAATCGTCCACTCACGAGTGGCGTTGACGTCAGCCACATCAGTACTGCAGCAACCGCGACCATGCGCCAGCTCCTTCGCCATACCGCGATCACCAGCAACACCAGCACGATCGGCACCGGCATCACCAGCAGTGTCAGCAGTTCACGGAGCATGTGCTGGCAGCGGAAAACAAGTCTCTTTGCTGCACGCGAGCAGGCAACTGCGAACGGCATCCGCGTAGGCGCGCATCGAAGACTCGTCGATCGTGTGGTGGCAGAGGAAGGTCAGCGAAGTTTCACCAAGCAATCGAGCATTCGGCAGGCGACCGTCTGCATCCAGCGCGCCACGGCCAATGGTGGCGGGCGTGAACCCACGCTGCTCAAACAGCCGTTCACGGTAGATCTCGGCGCAAGAGCCGTACATGCCAGGCAGGCCTGCTGCGTGCAGTGACCGCAGGATCGCGTTTCGTCTTGCCGCGGCAGCCTCACCCCGTACGAACGCGACGCAGCGATAGTGGGCATGACCCTCGGGTGTGGCGGGAACGCGCAGGAACCCGACATCGCGAAGCGCATCTTGCATGATCAGACTGTTGCGGCGACGCGCAGCGATCCAAGTGGGCAACTTGCGAAGTTGGCACAGCCCGATCGCCGCCTGCATCTCGGTCATGCGCAGATTGGTGCCCGCGTGATCCACAAGCCAACGAAAATCGCCTGGCTCGCCATTTGATGCCACACCTCGACCAAGCGAGGCATCATGATCCTTGCCGTGCTGTGAGTAGGACCAGCAGCGCTTGTAAAGGGACTCATCGGGTGTGCACAGCATGCCCCCCTCGCCGCCTGTGGTCATGATCTTGTCCTGACAGAAGCTCCAGCTCGCGAGGGTGCCGAAGGTGCCGAGCGCGCGGCCGCCGATGTGCCCGCCGTGCGACTGGGCGCAGTCTTCAAGAATCCACAAGTTGTGTTGGCCTGCCCAGTGCACAAAGCCCGGCATGTCGCAGGGCCAGCCACCGATGTGCACCGGGATCACAGCGCGTGTACGAGGGCTGCGCACGGCTTCGGCGGTGGCAGGAGTGATGCACCCGCTCTCTGGGTCCACGTCGGCGAAGACAGGCGTGGCACCCGCGAGCACCACGCACATGGCGCTCGCAACGTAGCTGCGCGGCGACACGATCACCTCATCCCCGGGGCCGATGCCAAGTGCGCGCAGCGCGGCGTCCATGGTGAGGGAGCCGTTGGCCATGCTCAGCGAGTGAACACCGCCATGGGCAGCGGACCATGCAGCCGCAAAGTCTCGGCACGCGGTGCCGGTCCAGTAGTTCACCCGGCCGGAGCGCAGCACGGCATCGACTGCAGCGAGTTCGTCGGCTTCGAACACGGGCCACTTGGCGATTCGCAGGGGGCTTACCAAGGAATGTTTGATCGTAGCAGGCGGGCAGGGTTTCCCACCATCACAGCATCATCAGACACGTCAGAAACCACGGCGCACGCCAGCCCGAGTGTGCATCCGCGCCCCACGCGTGTGCCTTGACGGATCGCGCACGCGCTTCCAATCTCGCAGCCATCGCCCACCGTCACGCTTCCAGCCAGACAGGCTGCGGGGTTCAGCGAGCAGTAGGACCCGATCACGCAGTCGTGACTTACCTGACAGCCTCGATTCAGGATGCAGTGATCGCCCAAGCGAATGTTGGTGGTCAACTGACAACCTCCAAGAATCGAGCACCCAACGCCGCGATGCACGGAGTCATGCACGCGCACATCCGGGTGAACGACGGAACCCCACCGCGAAACACCGCTGCGCGCAAGGCGGTCCGCGACGGATCGGCGCGTGCGAGGGTCATTGATGGCGATCACAAAAGCTGCATGTCGATGACTGCTCGCCGTGTCGATCGTGCCAAGAATCGGCCATCCCTCAGGCGTGGAACCAGTGTCGTGATCGTCGAGAAAGCCAAGGAATGAAGCGCGGGGGGCTCCCAGAAGATGCGCATAGGCAGTCTCGCGCGCGTGACCTCCAGCACCCACAATGATCAGGGGAGTGGTCATCGCTCCGACGATTCTACGGCGCCGTCTTTGGTGAACAAGGGCCTTGAAACGGCGGCATGGTGGCGTGGCCTGCGGCGGACACGTCCTTGCGGGCCAGCACCTGCCAAGCGGTGAGCCACAGGATCTTCAAGTCAAGCCAGAAGGATCGGTTGTCCACGTACCACACATCGAGCCTGAACTTCTCCTCCCAGCTGATGGCGTTGCGACTGTTGACTTGCGCCCATCCCGTGATGCCGGGCTTTACCTCATGGCGTCGCATCTGCTCGGGCGTGTACAGCGGCAGGTACTCGGGGAGCAGAGGGCGCGGGCCGACGAGGCGCATGTCGCCCTTGGCGACATTCCAGAGCGTGGGCAGCTCGTCGAGGCTGGTCGCGCGGAGGAACCGGCCGAAGCGCGTGAGGCGAACGGCATCAGTCGCCAGCGGGTCCTCGCCGGGCCGGGGATCACGCTTCGTCTTGAACTTGTACAGCGCGAAGGTCCTGCCGTGGAGGCCGATGCGGGTTTGGCGGAAAAGGAGTGACATCGAGATTGTCGCAATTGCTTCAGTCGATCAGGAATGGTAAAACTGTTGGACGCAGGTTTATCAATAATAGTCGCCCGAAACAAGATTTAATGGATTTGTTACATCGGCTATGCATACGGGCAGGGCGCGCTAGAGGCGAAGGTGGCACCTACAAGGACATCAGCATCTAACCTGATTGACATCGATGGAAACTTTTAGCAACAATCACTGGGACAGCGTCTGGTATATCTCCAAGTACCTCTCTGAACCAACTGCAACTGATCCTGGTGCGCGCGGCTACCACCTCATGGATGAGTTTGCGCGCCGTGGTCTTAAAGTGACAATTTTGTCATCAGACGCCGGCCACCACTTCTTCGGCAGTGAAGGACTTGGTGAGCAGCGCTACGCAGAAACGATGAATGTGAATGGTATGCGCCTCATTCGCGTGCGAACGCTGAAGTACACGAGGCAGCGGTCAATACGCCGAGTTCTCAGTTGGATCGATTTTGAGTTGCGGTTGCTGGCTATGCCAAAAGCCAACTTTCCTAAGCCGGATGTGATCATTGCATCAAGTCTGTCTCTGCTCACGATTATCAGCGGACTGCTGCTCCGCATGCGATATCGGTGCAAACTTGTGTTTGAAGTCCGGGACATCTGGCCCCTGACGTTGGTGGAGGAAGGGGGATTCAGCAAGTGGAATCCATTGATCATGGTCTTGGCCTGCATAGAGCGCCTTGGCTACCGATACTCGGATGCCGTGGTCGGCACCATGCCTAATCTCGTCGAGCACGTAGGTTCAGTTGTTTCCGTCGCACCGCCGGTGCGCTGTATTCCGATTGGATATCGTGAGATCAGTAATGACAAAGCCGAGACAAAAGCCAATCCACACCGATCTTCGTTCAGTGTCCCGAGTGGGAAGTTCGTGGTTGGCTACGCGGGCTCAATGGGAGTTTCGAATGCGCTTGATACCCTCCTCCTGTGTGCGGAAGGACTCGTCGAGCATGACAAAATCCACATTGCTCTATTGGGCGAGGGCGACCTGAGAGAGTATTACAAGTCCCGTTTCGGACACCTGTCGAATGTGAGCTTTCTTGAACCGGTGAGTCGTCGAGAGGTGTCAGCGTTCCTTGATCGGTGCGATCTCCTGTACTTCGCAACCCAAGCTTCTACGGTTTGGCGGTTCGGTCAGTCGTTGAACAAGATCATTGACTACATGCTTGCCGGCAAGCCCATTCTTGGATCCTTTACAGGTCATCTGACGATGATTAATGAAGCGGATTGTGGCACGGTCGTACCGGCGGGAGATGTCAGCGCGTTGCGTGGTGAGTTGTTGCGCTTCGAAGGGCTGGGGTCTGCGGCATGTGCGCGGCTTGGATATCGTGCCCGCCAATGGGTGATCGCAAATCGCAACTATCAAGTGCTTGGTTCTGAGTATCTATCGTTGCTCAAGGAGCTGCAATGAGATCTCTCATTCAAGTACGACCTCCAATATCACGAGTCACGGCGGGCTTACGAGGACGTCTGATCTGGCTGGTCCTGCCCCTTTGGAGTTGCACGCTGTCAACGTGTTCGCCGGTAGACAAGCCAGTTTGTGAGATACAGATGACCGTCACCTTGCCGAAAGATGTCGCCCAACCACTGGGCTCGTTGTTCGAGGTGATTGACGTCAGTGGGCGACCGATCGCCGGCGCATTTGCTCCTGAGTCGAGCTCGTTGTTTGGTCGAAGCGATGGTCGCCGAGCCCAGTTCTACGTCGAGCCTGACTCGGTTGAGATTCTCCCCGCGCAGCGATTGCCCAGACCATTCGCCGATGTTCCGGCGTCCACGCTGTTCACGCTCGAAGATTCTCTGTATGCGGTGACTCGGCCCAAACTGGGATGTGGATTGATGGTTCTTGACAAGACGGGATGGCGACCAGTGAACAACCGGCCCGAACTGATTCGCAAGGGACTGCAGTTCGTCGTTAGTGTCCAGGGAAAGGCTCTTGTTGCATCAGATTCAGGCGTTGAGTGGGGGGGAGCTTGGGTGTTTCGCCCAGAGCCTGACTTGGCGCAAAAGTACTTCTATTATTACTCAAGCGGAACTCTAATCGCCTATCGCTATGGGGACACGGATAGCGGGGTCTTAAGTCGTGTTTTTGCGTATCACTGGGCTCCAGGCGATCCAGAAGTGGACGCGGGCCTTCCGTTCGCATCAGAAGAACTTGATACTGATTATCCCTTGTGTTTTGGCCGAATCGGTGATCGAATTGTATTTTCGACTAACTCCACGAAACGCATCTACACACTCGACGCGTCTGGGTTCAAACCCATTTGGGAATTCAGCGGTCCTGAGAGTTGGCAGGGGTATGGAATGGTCCGCTACCGCGGATCGCTCCTCGTTGGCCAGTACCCGACGGGACAGTGCTTCTCGACGGATGGACTCACTGTCCAGCAGTGTCCGGAGAGATTGCCACTTGATACCGCTTGGATTTGGGAACTTCAATGCTTTGGATTTTTCAGGGGGCGATTAGTGGCTGGAGTTTGGCCCTGGGGGCAGTTGTTCGGATTTGACGGGGTTTCATGGACAGGTCTTGGGCGTGTGTTTAGCGGTCCAACCGTCAAGCCAGTTTCGAGCCCCTATAAGGCAAGCGATAGTTCCCTCGGTGTGGAGGATAATAACTGGGGTCAGCGGATCAACTCGATCGTGGGCTTTCAGGGCGACCTATTTGTCTCGACAATGAACAAAACTGGATTGAGTGATGGTGCTGTTGCTGTTAGCGATGCGGAGGTTGAGTATGGAAGTGTGACTTATTTCAAAGTCGCAAATCAGCTCGATTGGCATTTTCGCTGGGGCCAACGAGTGAACTTGGTGTTTCGTATTTGGTGTGATCGAGCCGAGGTGCTTCAAAACGGGAGTGTGGTCGCGGTTGCTAAGGGGAGCTTCGAGAACATCAAGAAGGCAGTCCGGATCAGGTGGGGCGATGGTGTGAGTGGCGAGTTCTGTGGATTTGTTTCAGATGCGAGGTTCAAGCTTGGAGACTAGGAAAGCACGGTCTTGCCCGAGTGTCTGAAGCCACAGGTCAAGTGCACGTCCCTGTGTGATCACGGCTGCGACCGTCTCGCCAAGTCGGCAAGTGCCCACGGCTGAGACTGAAGTCCGGCTGCCGTAGATGATCGCGAAAATCGCATCGCGGCATTCCGCGATAAAGGGGCAGGGCTGCTCGTGAGTTCCAGTTCCTGATTGACATGCGGCCAAAGCCAGCCGTTGGAGGTCAGGTTTTGTAACTTCGAGACGGTGGCTGCCGAGACCGAGCCAGGTCGGCAGCGCGCCAGCGCAAGGACCGCCATCGCGTCGATGGTGCGATACGAGATATCAGCAATCTCACTCTTGTTGCCACACCAACTTGGTGTGTTGACAGAAACAGTATCGTCGCGACTCCATCCCGTGTCTCCGCGGCCCCACCAATATCGCCATGTGAACTTGGTTGGATCACTCAATTCAAGTTGCAGCAGAGGTTGCATGAGACTTTCACTGCGCTTGATCGCCTCATCGCTCGGTGTTCCTCCAAGCAGGCCACAGACGATGCCACTCAAATAGTTGAAGGGAACATTGCCGCCATCGGCCCAGAAAGGAAAGCCCCGGTGATAGGCCAGGGTCTGAAAGGTTTGTCCTCGCTCTGAGTCACTTCCGGGTACCTCAACGCACGCCGTGGGCTCGGCAAGGGAGTGTTGTAGTTTGCCGATGGCAGCCGAAACGATCTCGTTTGATCCAAGCACGCTTTCGGCTCGAAGCAGCAGCTCAAGTGTCCGGCCAACATGGAGGGCAAAGTAGAGAGGTTCACGGCCCACGGAGTAACGCTGGCACATCAGTCCCGGCCAGTCGGAGACGACGAGTTGCGCCAGCAGTTGTGTCTCAATCGCAATCCGCTTCCGCAGCACCGATTCGGCTTCCGGGGTGTGCTTGAGGAGCGGTCCAGACAACATGCTCAATAGTCCATGCAGGTAGTAGGCCTGCGACCAAGCCACTCTCCCTTCGAGATTGTTGCCCCCAAGGTCCAGGATGCCACCATGCCGCATCCGGTGGAGATCGTGGAGAAACACTGCTGCCAGTTCTGCGGGCCTTCGTGCCACTTGGAATCTGGGCCCGTTCGGAGTCCATCGAACCCGCCATGGCACTCCTTCTTCTTCAACGGCGGTAATCGCTGAACCGCTTGGATCAAGTGAAGCAGCGTGGTAGCGAGCAAACGTCTGCGTCAAGGGACCGTCGGTACGGTCATCATGACACCGACGAACAATCGCTGCAGCTGCGATCCCGTTGAATTCAATCTCAACGATCTCATAGTCTCGAATCGCAGAGGTGTCCCACTCCAGAGCCGGTTGGCCGCGTGAGATTTGCATGATGCGGTTTTCGCCGGCGACGAGGAGGGCATCGCCGGCTGCGGCGATCACAAAGTTGGTATCGATTGCTCCGATGGGTATCCCCTCCGCGAGTCGGAGCGGATGTCCGTTCGTATCAGGATGAATCTCATCCACATCGACGCCATCCCGCACGTTTTCAAGACGTCGACCCGATGGGACATTTGCGACCACGTTATATCCGACAACCACCAAGTGTTCAGCTGTCGGAAAGACTGCCATCGGATAGGTGTTTCGACGCCAGTCAAGAGCCAGATCAACGTATTTCCATGGCGCATCTTGTCGATGTCGGTGGTAGACGTCGAGATATCCGGTTCCAGCAAGGCGCGTGAGTCGCCAGAACTCGTCCTCATGGAGGACGACTGCCGAGACTCCAGATGTTTCGATCACCGTAGCAGTGCCGAGCGGCGTGCTGGGCGGTCGAGGCGTCCCGACAGCGGAACGCTCACAACCGGCAAGGAGCAGCAGCAGGAGCGCAGCTGTACCGAGCGAAACTCCACGAATCGGCGTGATTTGGCTTGTACAAGTTGCTGTGTTCATTTCGTCCGGTATCTTCCTGATAGATCAACTGCGTGACTTCAGGGCGAAAAAGGAGAGTACCCTACGGGAGTTTGCTACAATTGATCGCAATTGGAAGCATAACGGCGCGGCGAGGTACATAGTGCGGGTAGTGCGCCCGCTAATTGTCCACTGTGGAAACGATGTCCTGATGACAGGGACTCAATGCCTTCTCCATCTCTCGCACACGGACATTCGTCGTGATGCCCGAATTCTCCGCCAGATTCAGGCGTTGCAAGAGCTACCCGACACGACTGTGTCCGCAATCGGCGTTGAGCTTGATGAGGATGCTTCAGAGGGAGCCAGTGCCTCGGACTTTCAGATTCAAACCGTACAACTTCGCTCAAAGCGATTCAGGTACGTGCCGCGGCCTCTTCGATATCTGCTCAACCTCGTTGAACTGATGTGCAGGGTCCTGCCGATCGCGATTCGGCATCGGCCGGCAGTGGTGCACTGCCATGACACCATGATGCTGCCGCTTGGTGCGATGGTCAGTCTTGCCGTCGGGAGCGTACTGGTGTACGACGCTCACGAACTGGAGTCCCACAAGTCAGGTCAGTCCAAGTTGCTATCGTGGGGAACGGAACTTGTTGAGCGTTTGTGCTGGAGTCGAATCGCATTATTCATTTCGGTGAGCCCCGCGATTGTCGACTGGTACCACCAGCGCTTCGGTGTGCGGCGTTCCATTGTGGTACTCAACACCCCAATTGTATCGCAACACTGGTCGGATGGAGTCAATCGTCCGATGGTGTCGGCCGTCGGGCAGCGCTACTTTCATCGGCTATACGGTCTTGAAGCTCGCACGATTGTCTTCATTTACGTCGGCCTTCTGGTATCAGGACGCGGCATTGAGCGGCTGCTCGAGGTATTCAGCAGATCCGGGATCAATTCCCATGTGATTTTCATGGGGTACGGCGATCAAGTCGGCGTGTCCGACTGGGCATGTCGACATGCCAACATCCACTTGCACCCCGCAGTATCACATGAGAGGATGGTGCCGCTCATCAGTGAGGCAGATTGCGGTCTCTGTCTCATCGAAGACGTGTCTTTGAGCGATCGCCTGTGCTTGCCTAACAAGTTGTTTGAGTACGCCTTTGCTGGCGTGCCGGTCCTTGCATCTCGGCTCCCTGAGATTTCAAGGGTGGTCGGGGAGTACGGCCTTGGAATCTGCTGCGACAGTGACGCTGGCAGCATTGAGGCAGCGGTGCGCAAGGTCGAGCGTGAGGGGATTCAGGCCCCCAAAGGCAAACTCGCCGAACTGTCTTGGGGCGCACAGGCGGCGAGACTAAAAAGTGCATACCGTACTCTTCTTTCCGAACGCAAACCGGTCACGCCCAATTCAATGGGAACGTCATAGTCCATGTGCGGGATCTTTGGGATTATCTCTACAAGCAAGCTGCCTACTAGGGAGTTTAAGGCGCTTGCCGTGCACGCCCAGCAGCGTGGGCGCGACTCAAGCGGCCTTCTTTGCCTTCGGCCTGGCTTTGGGCGGGTCTATCGTGCCGATCACTCGATCACTCGACTCTTGCGCACTTCTCAGTGGGCTGAGAGTTGGGCTGTGCTTGGTCACAGCCGCCTCATCACCAACGGACTTGCCGACAATCAGCCGGTAGTTCGAGACGGTGTGTGTGTGTTCCACAACGGCATCGTCGTGAACCATACCGAGATTTGGGGCGACATTGGAGCGTGCCCGCGCCAGCAGATCGACACGGAGGTGATCGCAGCGATCGCATCCCGACACCTTGCCGACGGCGGCGACGTTCATGGAATCCCTGCGCGCGTCCTGGCCTTGTGCCATGGAGTCGTGGCGTGCGCGCTCGCAATTCCTAACTACGGAAAGCTCTGTCTGTTTTCTAACAATGGGAGTCTTTACATCGGCACGAAGGCTGGCTCCACCCTGTTTGCCTCGGAGGAGCACTCGCTTCGGCAGTGCGAATGTGCTGAGATCCGTCAGGTTCGGGAAGGGGAAGTTGTTGATATCCCCAAGTTGGACTGCGAACTCGCGGTGACAGACATCAGCGAGCGACGCATGGACCTGATCCCTGCGCTTGGCTCCTCCGCATCACTTGAAGAGCGGATGCTGGTGTACCCGAAGTATGAGTTGCGGCGATGCACCAAGTGCATCTTGCCACACACCATGCCGTTCATCACCTTCGACGAGAGCGGCGTTTGCAACTACTGTCGGCATTACCGACCTCGGAACATCCCGCGACCCAAGGAGGAATTGTTTCGCTTGGTCGAGTCGTATCGCCGACCCAGCGGAACGGAGTGCATCGTTCCGTTTTCCGGCGGTCGGGACAGTTGTTACGGGCTGCACCTGATCGTGAACGAACTCAAGATGCGACCAGTGACCTATACCTATGACTGGGGCATGGTGACGGATCTGGGTCGCCGCAACATCAGCAGGATGTGCGGGGAGTTGGGCGTCGAAAACATCATCGTCGCGGAGGACATCTCCAAGAAGCGGGAGTACATCCGGATGAATCTGAAGGCATGGCTGCGGTCGCCGCATCTGGGGATGGTGAGCATCCTCACGGCTGGTGACAAGCACTTCTTCAGGTATGTCGAAACAGTCAAGGAGCAGACGGGGGTCAAGCTCAATCTTTGGGGCGTGAATCCGCTTGAAGTGACGCACTTCAAGGCAGGATTCCTTGGGATCCCCCCAAACTTCGAAGAAAAGCGGGTCTACACCCACGGCGTCATGAAGCAGCTTCGGTATCAGTGGCTCCGCCTGCGAGCCATGCTTCGGAGCCCGGGATACTTCAATCGATCGATGTGGGACACCATCTCGGGCGAGTATTACCGCAGCTTCACGGCAAAGGAGGATTACTTTCACATTTTTGACTACTGGCGATGGGATGAGCGGGTTGTCGACGACACCTTGGCCCATTACGACTGGGAGAAGGCGCCGGACACCAACACGACCTGGCGCATTGGCGACGGAACTGCGGCGTTCTACAACTACATCTACTACACGGTCGCCGGGTTCTCAGAGCACGACACTTTCAGGAGCAACCAGATTCGAGAGGGCGATCTGACACGTGAGGAGGCTCTTCGTCTCGTGGAAGACGAGAATCGGCCGCGGTATCCGAACATCAAGTGGTACCTTGACGCGGTTGGGCTCGATTTTCTATCGACGGTGCGCGTCGTCAACAGCATCCCCCGTCTTCAATCAGAGCCCACGATGCCCCCGGAAGCGAGCGGTATTCCCCTGGCTTGAAGGAGGGTTGGTGATTCGGAGCATTACCATCCTCGCGTCTGGTGTTGGGCTGGCTCAGGTGATCACCTTTGCCGCTCTGCCTGCGCTTACTCGCCTTTTCGAGCCCTCAGACTTTGCAGTTCTCACGGTATTTGTAACGACCGTGAGTGCCGCTTTGCCATTCATTTGCGGTAAGTACGAGACGGCAATTGTCGTCGCGCAAAGCGAGCATGAGGCGCGCGATTTGGCTGCTCTATGCATCTTGATCTCCGGGGCTTTGTCGATTGTTTTGACTTTGGTGGCAGTCGCGTTTGAGCAGCCCGTCAACGACTGGCTTGGATGTCCGCAGTTAGGCGGATGGCTGGCTGTAGCTCCATTTCTGGTGTGGTTGGGTGCGGTGACTGCGGTCTGTGCACATCTCGCAAATCGACGCACAGCATTCGGGTGGATTGCGAGCTCTACCGTCCTGCAGGCGATATCTGCAGCCCTCGTCAGCCTGTTGATGGGACTATTTGGCATTGGGGCAGTTGGGCTGCTCGTAGCGAATCTCGTGTCGGTTGCTCTCGGCGCGGGCTTGCTCGCTACTTTGACGCGGGCTGACTTTGTCCAGTGGTGCCAAATGAGGCGCGGAACCCTCTGGAGCACTGCCTATCGCTATCGAGATTTCCCCACATACAACGCCTCAAGTTCCATAGTAAATGCCGTTGGTTTAGCTCTGCCAGTTTTCTTCCTCTCGCATCTCTGTGGCTCTGACACCATTGGCTTCTTTGGCCTCGCCATGCGTGTGGGATGGGCTCCGTTAGCCCTTCTATCGAACGCCGTTTCGCAGGTCCACCTCAACAGGGTCTCAGAGTTCGTGAGGTCTGGTCAGAGCGCACTGCTATATCTGATGCGCTCATTGGCAGCCTTGACCGGGATCGCACTCATACCGACGGTGCTCATGGTCGGGTGGGGCCCTGTGCTGTTCTCGAAGATTTTTGGGTCGGACTGGCAGGTCGCAGGCGAGTACGTCGCCATCATGATGCCGTCGATCGCGATACAGTTTATCGCCTCTACGCTTAGTTCAACATGCTGTGCAACGGGCAACAATCGGCTCGCCTTCGTTTGGAAAGTGCTCGCATTTCTTGTCACGATTTCCTTCTTTCTCTCTATAGCGACTGGCTGTGATCCGCAGGAAATACTGCACCGCTTTGCAGTGATCAACAGTTGCCTCTATCTCCTGTACCTCGCTGTGATAATCTATGCCGTTCGCAACCCTCGGCCACTCTGACGAGGTCGCGGTGGTCGAACGCCGCCGTCCCGCTCTAGCGAACCGTCTTACGGAACCTGCAGGCATACGTCGGGCAACTAACATGGGTAAGTTCCCACGTTGATCGTCCGATGCGGGCGACCCCCTCAACCAATTCGGCCTCATTGGTACAAGAATGCTGACCACCAGAAAGATCTTTTTGACCATAACGGTCATGCTCTTGATCCAGTGTGCCCTCCCGGCACTTTGGGTCATCTTTGGCGGCCCCTTTCAAAACGTTGATCGCGGAGCTCATGTAGCGGGAGAAGTGCTCACGGCCTGCTGCCTCTTTCTTGCCGGCCTTTGGGCAGGAGGTCTGAGCAGTCCCATTCGGTGTTATGCAACAGCCTCTCTGTCGCGATCGGTTGCCCGTGGCGCGCTGCGACGGGTGATGATCGTTGTGCTGCTGCTGATGGGTTATCTCGTTCTCTCTGGCGCTACGCCAGTTCTCCTGTCTGCTGTCGCTGGTGCGAGCTCGCAGGACTTGGTGATGGCGCGAGAAAACATTGCGAAACTCAATGAGGACAAGCTTGTCGTTCGGACGCTGAGCTTCATGCGCGATGTTGTAGCGCCTGTTCTCTTCATTCTCAGCGCTTCCCTTTGGAGCGCAAAATTCATTCGAGCACCTTTCGCATTATTCCTGGTGGTGTTGTCGATTGTCGCGCTGACTTGGACCGGGCAGAAGTCGCCGCTTGCGGTCACGCTGCTGGGGCTCATCATTTGGCGAGCGGAATTCACGAGGGGATTCTTCCGCCAAGCCTGCAAGCTCGGCGGTTTCTTGACTTTGGCGGTCATCTCCATGTTCCTTGTGACCCAACCCGATCTTTGGACAGACATTTCCTTGACGGGGGAGCTTGCCAAGAGGTTGTGGGGAGGGATCGTTGAGCGTCTGTTCGCGACGCCTCTCGAGGTGACATCGACCTATGTGTTTGCCACAGCGCAGGGCGAGATCGGCTGGCGCGAGGCGATTCCTTCCTACGCCTTTGTTTGGCAACCCTCACCCCTCACTGCGGATAGCTACATCGGAAGCGCCTACTTCTCTGGCGGTTATGAGTCGACGCTCGCAGGAGCGATTTGCTTCGGTTATCCGTTTGTCATCGGCGGGCTACCAGCCTGCTTTCTCGCAGGGCTAGTTGTTAGTCCGGCGCTTGCGCTGAGCATGGCAATTGTGTCCTCGGCACGCAATCAGACCATTTGCGTCCTGTACTCGATCTACCTTGTCACCGTCGTCATTGATGGTGTTCACGGAAACCTTCTTCAGTACCTGCTCAACAATCTGCTCTTTGCGTGTTTGATCTGGGGTCTGGTCAGTATCTCATTCTCGATCCGGTCTATGACGAATGGGACGGGCTTATCGCCCCCCAGTCCCGGACCGTCTTTGCCCAGTCGGGCACCCTGACTTCGGGACTGCCGCGGCAGGACAACACCGTGTGCGGTAATCTCCTGCTGCATGAAAGTCTCTACGCAGCGGAGCAGGTCTTTCGCACTTGTTGGCGCTGCCGGCTTCATCGCGCCACGCCATCTCAAGGCGATCAGGGAGACTGGCAACTCGCTTCTTGCGGCGCTTGATCCAAGGGATAGTGTGGGAATTATCGATTCCTACTTCCCCGATGCGGATTTCTTCCTTGAATCCGAGCGGTTCGATCGTCACCTTGACAAGCTGTGTAGGAGCGGACACCCCATCGACTTTGTGTCGATTTGTTCACCGAATTACTTGCACGATGCGCATATCCGGATGGCCCTGCGCAACGGCGCGCATGCGATCTGCGAGAAGCCCATCGTTCTGAATCCGTGGAATATTGACGGTCTTACCGCCATCGAGGCAGAAAGTGGACGTAGGATCCACACCGTTCTTCAGTTGCGGCACCACCCCGCGATCATTGTGCTACGTGAGAAGTATGTCGGCGTGAGGGATCGAAAGATCGATATCGATGTGACCTACATCACATCACGCGGCAAGTGGTATCACCGCAGTTGGAAGGGAGATCTGGACAAGGCTGGCGGTGTGGCTACCAATATCGGCGTGCACTTCTTCGACATGCTGGGCTGGATCTTCGGTGGCCTGAAGTCATCGGTGGTGCACATGCGTCAGGACGACTGCGCGGCAGGCGTGCTAGAGCTGGAGCGCGCCCACGTTCGGTGGTTCCTCTCAGTGAATGGTGAGCACCTGCCGAATGTCCAGCGCGAAAGAGGGCAGCGCACCTATCGCTCGATCACAGTGGAGGGCCAGGAGATTGAGTTCAGTGAGGGCTTCGGTGATCTACACACGGTGACTTATCAAGAGATTCTCGCAGGTCGCGGCTACGGGCTCCGCGATGCGAAGCCATCGATCGAGATGGTGCAAGTCATTCGCGATGCGCCGCTTGCTCCACTTACAGGTGAGTACCACCCAATGTGCCGTCTCGTCGAGGCGGTGCGTTGTTGAGCGGCGGTACTGACTACGCGGTTCATCCGAGCGCGATCGTGGATCCCGGTGCGCAGATCGGAGCTGGCAGCCGCGTCTGGCACTTCGTGCATGTATGCGGCGGTGCGCGCATCGGCGAGCGGTGCTCGCTCGGGCAGAACGTCTTCGTGGGCAACCGCGTGACGATCGGGAACAACGTGAAGATCCAGAACAACGTTTCTGTCTACGACAACGTGACGCTAGAGGACGACGTCTTCTGCGGGCCGAGCATGGTCTTCACGAACGTGTACAACCCCCGCTCGGCGGTCACCCGCAAGGACGAGTACCGCGACACATTGGTGCGCCGTGGCGCGACGCTTGGCGCGAACTGCACCGTGGTCTGCGGTATCACCATTGGCGAGCACGCCTTCGTTGCCGCAGGTGCAGTGATAAACCGCGATGTCAAGCCGTTCGCCCTGATGGCCGGCGTGCCCGCGCGACAGATAGGCTGGATGAGCAAGTTCGGCGAGCGGGTGCCGCTGCCGCTCGCGGGCGCGGGCGAGTACCGGTGCCCCCACACGGGCGCTGTCTATCGCCTCCACGGCGATACTCTCGCCGTTCATGCCTGACTCCATCCTGCTCACTGGCGGCTCCGGCTTCATCGGCAGCCACATTGCGGTCGAGGTGGCCCGCGCCGGTCACCGTCCTGTGGTGCTGGACAACCTCTGCAACAGCAAGGCCGGCGTGATCGAGCGGCTCGCGCGGATCATCGGCCGCCCGATCGATTTCGTGCAGGGCGACATCCGCGATGGCGCAGTCGTCCGCAAGGTAATCCGCGACTTTGGCATCACCCGCGTGATTCATCTGGCCGGCCTGAAGGCGGTGGGGGAGTCGATGAGCATGCCACTGGCGTACTACGACAACAATGTCGTCGGCACACTGCGCCTGCTTGAAGCGATGAACGACTGCGGCGTGCGGTCGATCGTATTCAGCAGTTCCTGCACGGTGTACGGCGATCCGCAGCGGCTGCCGCTCACCGAATCGCATCCGCTCAGTTCTGCCAATCCCTATGGGCAAACGAAGCTGACGATCGAACTCATGCTGCGCGACCTCGCTCGCAGCGACGACCGCTGGCACATCTGTCTCCTGCGCTACTTCAATCCCGTTGGCGCGCATGAGAGCGGCCTGATCGGCGAGGATCCCAACGGGATTCCCAACAACCTCATGCCGTTCGTATTGAAAGTCGCGGCGGGGCAGTTCAAGGAACTCGGCGTCTGGGGCAGCGACTATCCAACGCCCGACGGCACGGGCGTGCGCGACTACATCCATGTCGTCGATCTCGCGGTCGGTCATCTGCGCGCGATGGAACGCCTTGGCGACATGCGGTGCGAGGCGATCAACCTCGGTACGGGGCAGGGCAGCAGCGTGCTCGATGTGGTGAAGGCGTTCGAGCGTGTGAACGCCGTCCGCGTGCCATACACGCTGAAGGATCGACGCCCCGGTGACATCGCTGCATGTTGGGCGGATCCTGCGCTCGCGCTGCAGCGGCTCGGTTGGAAAACGGAGCGCACCCTCGACGACATGTGCCGCGACGCATGGAAGTGGCAACTGTCATCGGGCGGGTCATGAGGCGCGCAAGCGATATCTGGGGTTGGTTCGTGTGCGTGTGCATAGGGGCGTTGGCGCACGGCGCTGCGCCGCCGCCGCCCGAGGCGGACGTTGTGGTACCCGCCGCAGTCGATGCGCTGCTGCGCGCACACTGCCTCGACTGCCATACTGGTCCGCGCAGCAAGGGGAAGCTCGATCTCGCGGAGCGCCTGCAGGCGAAGACCGCATCGCCAACGCTGCTCGCCTCGCTGCGTGCACGGCTTGCACGCGAGGACATGCCGCCCGACTCCGTCGATGAGCGTCCAACGCCCGCCGAGTACGCGGCCGCGATCGAAGCGGTCGACGAGGTCGTCCCGCCCGCACGGCGCGAAGTCCCTCTTGTCATGCGGCTCAACCGCTGGCAGTACGCCAACAGCGTTCGCGACGCGATTGGTCTCTTCGGAGCGGATGACCGCGCCAACGATTCGGCCGCGGACGTCACTGCGCAGACGCGCGCCTTCGCGCAGTCGCTTCGCGCAGTCGCGCTCGCGGTTCTGCCGCCCGACGATGTCGGCGAGGGTTTCGACACAACGGGCGATACGCTCGCCCTGCCACCGCTGCTGATGGACAAGTACCTCACCGCCGCGGAAGCGATTGCGCTTGCCGCGGTTCCGCCCGCGGCAAGCGACACGCGCCGCACCATCCACGGACCTGAACTTGTGCGCGCTGGCAAGGGGCAGGTCATCGACGGTACGGCGTGGCTCTTCACTGTGGGTGAAGTGGGCACCACCATCAAACTTCCGCGTAGCGGCAGATATACGGTGCGTGCAGTGATCGAGCAGATGAAGGCTGGCTCCGAAGATGCGCGCGCCGAGATCCGAGTGAACGGCAAGTCCGTCAGCGCGTTTACCGTGCCGAATACTCGAGGCAATCCCGGCACCTTCGACTGGACAGGGGACCTCGCCGCGGGCGAGCAGCGCATCGCTGTCGCGTTCCTCAACGACTACTACAAGCCCTCCGACCCGAATCCCTCCGCACGCGACCGTAATTTCGGCTGCAGATCGATCGAGGTGGAGGGCCCAATCGGCGGCATCACGCGAACCCCCTGCGAACTTGCACTCGATGCGGCTGCGGGTTCGGGCAAGAGCGCGGACACCGCGCGGTTGCGGCGCGTTGCGGCGGCGCTCGCACCGCGGCTCTTTCGGCGTACGGTCGACGAGAAGGAGTGCTCGCAGCTTGTGCAGACTGCGCGAGCAGCGGCGGGCGGAGCGAAGTCCACCTCGGATGCGCAGCTCCGATCGCTCATCACTGCAATACTCGTCGATCCACGCTTCTTGCTGCGCATCGAGCCGCCGGTCAAGACGACGGATCTTGGGCAGCAGCCGGGCGTTCGCCCGCTTGTGGGCAGTGAACTCGCTTCGCGTCTCTCGTTCTTCCTCTGGGCAAGTGTGCCCGATGACGCACTTCGCCGCGCCGCAGAGGCGGGAGAACTCAGCACGAAGGACGGACTCACCAAGCAGGTGACTCGCATGCTCGCAGATGAACGCGCATCGGCGCTCGCCGACCGCTTCTTCGCGCAGTGGCTCGGCATCGACGGACTCGATGCGCGCTCATTCGATCCGCGCGGATATCCAGCTCTCAGCAGCAGAACGCTTCGCGCGATGCAGGCAGAAACCGCAGCGCTGTGCCTGCGCGTAGTGCGCGGCGAACTGCCGCTGCGTGCGCTTGTCACGAGCCGTGAGACGATGTGCAGCACGGAACTGGCGCAGCACTATGGACTCGCAGCAGTGCCTGGCGCCACCACCGTGGGCGAGCTGAGCGCATTCGAACTGCCGCCCACTCGGCCATCGGGCGTTCTCGGTCACGGCAGCGTGCTCGCGGCAACGAGCAATCCAAACCGCACGAGTCCTGTGAAGCGGGGCAAGTGGGTTCTCGATGTCATCCTCGATCAGACCCCGCCGCCACCGCCGCCGGGAGTACCGCAGCTGCCTGAAGGCTCTGCAAATCAGCAGCATCTCTCGATTCGGCAACTGATGGAGCAGCACCGAGCAAACCCTGACTGCGCATCATGCCACACGCGCATGGATGCGATCGGGCTTGCGTTCGAGCGACTTGATGCGGATGGTCGGCTGCGCAGCGAAGTGGATGGCATGCCGATCGACGATCGCAGCGAACTCCCAGGGGGCGCACAGATCGATGGCGCGCAAGGGGTGGCCGAACATGTGCTCAGTGGCGACGCGCTTGAGCGCTCGCTCGCGCGGCGACTGATGATCTACGCACTCGGCCGAGGCACCGCGGCCGCCGATGATCGGCTCATCCATCAACTTGCCCGTGATGCGCGCGCCGATGGCAATTTTGAATCACTTGTTCGTGGCATCGTGCTCAGCGACGCGTTCCGCATGCGCCGTGAGAGAGGCCAGCTCGCGGGCAACTGAGGCGAATCAGCAGCCGTTTTCCTTGCCTCGTGCGAATACGGCGTTACAGTGCACTTATGCGTGAGCCGCTGGTCCATCGCCGCACCATGCTCCGCGGCATTGGCGCGACGATCGCGCTGCCGTGGTTGGAGGCGATGCTGCCGCGCGGCATCGGTCCTGCAGCGCTCGCCGCCACATCATCGGCACTCGCGCCCGATCGCAGCACGCGGAGTGTGTTTGTGTTCTTCCCCAACGGCATGAACCCGGCGACCTGGCGCCCGACCGCAGCGGCGAACGGCGCGTGGGTTCCATCGACGTCCCTGCTCCCGCTCAAGGGGTTCGAACGCGACATCACCATTCATACGGGTCTGCGCCACCAGCGCGCGGAAGCGAACGGCGATGGTCCGGGCGATCACGCGCGCAGCGCCGCGTGCTTCCTCACCGGCGTGCAGCCGCGCAAGACGGCGGGCGATGACATCCGTGCTGGGCAGTCGATCGATCAGGCGATGGCGGATGCGCTCGGTACCGCGGGCAAGGGCACGCGGCTGCGTTCGCTTGAACTTGGCACCGAGCCTGCGATGACCGCGGGCAACTGCGACAGCGGCTACTCCTGCGCATACAGCGCGAACATCTCATGGCGATCGGAGAGTCTGCCCAACGGCAAGGAGACCGATCCGAAGGCAGCGTTTGAACGCTTGTTCGGTCGCGCGAACCTGAGCCCCGAGGAAGCTGCGGCGCAGGTGAAATCGCGCCGATCCGTGCTCGACGGCGCTGCGGCACAGGCGAAACGGCTGGCGGGCATCGTCGGGCGGAGCGACCGCGAACGACTCGACGAGTATCTCGGCGCCGTGCGCGACCTCGAGCGCCAGATCGACAGCGATGCGCTCGCCGAGATCGATGCGAAGGACCTGCCCGAGTTCGAGGGCGGTCCGATGGATCTCGCGCGGCGAACGGATCTGCTCTCGCAAGTACTCGCGCTGGCGCTGCAGACGGACTCCACGCGAGTCATCACCTTCATGCTCGCCAACGAAGGGTCGAACAGGCCCTACCACGAGATCGGCATCTCGCAGGGGCACCACGATGTGTCCCATCACGGGAACGATGCCGCCAAGATGGAGGCGTTCACCCGCATCAACACATTCCAGTCGGAGCGGCTGGCGGCGCTGCTCACCGCGCTCTCGAAGGCGCGCGAGGGCGGTCGATCGCTGCTCGACACGACGCTCGTGCTGTACGGCAGCGCGATCACCGATGGCAACGCGCACAACCACAGCGATCTGCCGATTTTGATCGCGGGTGGCGGTGCGCGCGGTCACCGTGGTGGCCGCATCGTGCGGCATGCGCCTGGCACGCCGCTGTGCAACCTCCATCTTGGTATGGCAGCAGCCGCGGGCGCTCCGATGAGCGCCTTCGGTGACTCCACAGCCACCATCTCGATCACGAGTTGATCGCGCGTTCAGTCGCCGTCGTCGGCGCCGAGTTCAATGTTGATGATCTTGTCGCCTGCAACGATCTTGTCGATTACGGGAAGACCCTTGGTCACGATACCGAAGCATGTATGACCGCCATCGAGATGCGATGTGTTGTCGCGACTGTGGCAGATGAAGAACTGCGATCCACCCGTGTCCTTCCCCGCATGCGCCATCGACAGCACGCCGCGGTCATGCCGCTGCTTGCCGCCCTTGGTTTCGCACTTGATCTTGTAGCCAGGTCCGCCCGTGCCCGTTCCTGTTGGGCATCCACCCTGAATCACGAAGTTTGGAATCACTCGGTGAAAGGTGAGCCCTTTGTAGAAGCCTTGCTTGGCGAGCTTGCGGAAGTTGGCAACGGTGTTGGGCGCCTCGGCGTCGTAGAAGTCGACATGCATGTCGCCCTTTTCGGTCTTGATGATTGCAGTGGACATGCGCCGAGTATAGGCAGCAGCGTGGAAATGGCAGTGGTGCTGCGTGAGCGTGGAAGCAGGGCAGCGCCCCTCAAACGCCTGCGGGCACGAGTACGCCAAGGCGCCGCGCGACTTCCTCCACATTCGCTCGCGAGTTGAACGCACTGATGCGGATGAATCCTTCACCGCACCGCCCGAACCCCGCACCCGGCGTCGTGACCACCTGGGCTTGCTGAAGCAGTAGATCGAATGCCTCCCATGACCCAAGCCCATGAGGACAGCTCACCCACACATAGGGTGAGTTCGCAGCTCCGAAAGCTCGCAGCCCAAGCGCGGTGCATGCCCGCGCCAAGATCGACGCATTCGCGAGATAGAAGTCGGTCAGGGCACGGGTCTGGCGGCGACCTTCTGCGGAGTACAGCGCCGCTGCTGCACACTGCACCGGCCACGAAACGCCATTCGAACAAGTTGCCCATCGACGCATCCAAAGATCGTGCAGCGCGACACGCGTTCCATCTGCCGCAGCGCCCACCAGCTCCTTCGGGACAACGGTGTAGCCGCAGCGAACACCAGTAAATCCGCCGACTTTGGAGAACGAGCGGAACTCGATCGCGCAGCGGCGCGCGCCCTCAATTTCATAGATCGACTGCGGCAGCGATGGATCGCGGATGAAGTCCGCATAGGCGGCATCGAAGAGGAGCAGCGCTTCGTGCGCGTGCGCCCATTCAACCCACTGGGTCATTGCCGTGCGGTCGAGTACCGATCCAGTTGGATTATTGGGCGAGCAGAGGTACACGACATCGGCGTGCTCCTTCGGAGGACATGGCGCGAAGGCGTTTTCTTCGGTACAAGGCAGATACACAAACCCCTCATATCCGCCGCCGCGAAGCGCACTGCCCGAATTGCCCGCCATCACGTTCGTATCGGCATACACCGGATAGACGGGATCGCTGATTGCAATGCGATTGCCGGGGCCGAGGATCTCCAGGATTGCACTTGCATCGGGCTTCGATCCATCGCTCAGAAAGACTTCGTCGTCCGCCACGGTGCACCCTCGCGAACGGAAGTCGCCATCGGCGATCGCGCGCCGCACGAAGTCGTAGCCGGTGGCAGGCGGATAGCCGCGGAAGCCATCATGCGTCGACAACTCATCGACCGCCTTGTGCATCGCCGTGACCGCAGCGGCGGGCAGCGGTTCGGTGACATCACCGATGCCGCAGCGGATGATGCGCGAAGCCAGCGTCGGGTTCGCCTCTTTGAAAGCCTGCACACGCCGCGAAATTTCCGGGAACAAGTAGCCCGCAGCCAACTTCAGATAGTTGTCGTTGATGTGGAACATGCAGCCTCCGTGCGCGCACCGCCGTCGGACTTTGTGATGTGAACTGCGCAGGCGGGCGGAATATTTGCCATGACGATTTCCCGACGAACACTGTGGGCGCGCGCCGTCCGCTCGTGGAATGACTTCAGTCCATCGATCGCAAGTCGATGCGTCTTGCCGACAAATGGGCGCTTCATCTCGCGCGCACCGACGTACTCAAAGAAGGTCAGCACGCCCCCCACTCGGAGCAGATCGAGCATTTGCTTGAAGATCGACTCTGTCAGCGGCAGGGGAAAGTTGTTGAATGGCAGTCCACACACGATGAAGTCATACCCACCGTCGAGTGCGGAGTCTTCGATCGCCGATTCATGCAGCCGAACCGTGATCGCAGGGTGATCCACACGGAACGCGCGCAGATGCTTCTCCTCCAGATGCGAACAGAACGTTGGATTCAATTCCACGATATCGAATACGTCGCCCTTGTGGAGCGTCGGCAAGACCGCCGCCGTGAATGGCCCCGTGCCAGGCCCAACTTCCAGAATCCGCTTGCAACCGGTATGCGCACGGATGGCGTGCGTCATGGCGTTTGCAAGTGTGGGCGAAGACGGCATCATCGACCCCGTGTTCCGCATATTGCGAATTGCTTCGTGAAAAAAGTGCAGCATGGGAACAGCAGCCGAAGGTGGCGCAGACAAGTTTACGGCGGCAGCGCTCGGAGGTCGTCCTGCATCATGCGTGTGCGCCGAACCGCTCGTCGCCACCAAGCGCCAAAATCATCTCCGTAAAGACTTCAGAAATCTGCCTCAAATCCTGCAGATGTGCCATCTCGACGGTCGTGTGCATGTAACGGATCGGCAGGCTCATCAGCGCGCTTGGAATACCACCGGCTCGGGTAAAGATCGCATCCGTGTCCGTGCCGCTGCGGCCAGGCGTCGCAGACCTTTGCAGCGGGATCGACTGTGCGGCCGCCGATGCAGCCAGCCGCGCCACGACTTCGGGGTGCATCGCACCGCCCACGGCAATCTTCGGTCCGGCGCCGAGCTTGAAATGCCCATGCTGTGCGTGTGAGATGCCGGGGCTGTCTGTTGCATGGCCGACATCTGTGACGAGCGCGATATCCGGGTGAACGCTCTCCGCAATCATCGATGCGCCGTGCAGACCTACCTCTTCCTGCACCGTACTGACTGCAACCACACGGACCCGCAGCTTCGCACGCTGTGCAGCCACGAGCCGAAGCGTCTCCGCCGCGACAAAAGTACCGATGCGGTTGTCGAGCGCACGCGCCACGATGATGTTTGGACTCATCACGAGGCTTGCGTCAAGAAAGACGCCTGGGTCGCCAATGTTCAGGCGTGCTGCAGCGGCCGCCTGATCTTTCGCGCCAATATCGATGAAGAGTTCATGCAGCTTTCGCACCTTCGCGCCAGCATCCTTGTCCTGCAAGTGGATTGCCGTCGCGCCCACCAGCCCAATCACGGGACTTGTGATGCCTGCCACGGATGACTGGAACTGGATGCGCTTGCCGATGATTGCGGCGGGGTCGATGCCTCCAATCGAGCGGCAGTAGATGTAACCCTGGGCATCGATGTGATTGACCATCAGTCCGATCTCATCTGCGTGACCGCAGACTGCGATCGTTCGCTGCGCAGCGCCCGAAGTCGGCAGGAGTTCCGCAAAGTGGTTTCCATACGCGTCGCTCCAGCAGCGCGCACCCAGCGCACGCACATAAGCGCTCCACACACGCTGCCCCGCAGCCTCGAAACCGGATGGACTTGGTGTATCAAGCAGTTCGCGCAAAAAATGGAGGGATTCTGCACGCATCGGTGCTTCCGTGGATGGGTCTTGGGTCATGGTGAGTTGGGGGAGAGTGCAGTGCGCCACACTGCGAGCGTGAAGCGAGGGGTCGAAGCATAGCGGTCGGCCGAGGGTCTAGATTGTCTGCATGAACCTATCGCGTCACATTCGTTGTGTCATCGCAGTTGTCGCTGGAACGCTGCTGCTCCCATCGATCTCGTCAGCCGCCGAGGTCACCATGCCGCGCCTGCCCGCTGCGAGTCCCGATGGGAGTAGCGTGACCTTTACATGGCGCGGTGATCTCTGGCGCGTGTCAGCGGAAGGTGGAGTGGCGACCAGACTGACGAGCCACCCTGCCGATGAATCCGCGAGTGTGTGGAGTGATGATGGAACACTCATCGCCTTTGAGAGCACTCGCGATGGCGGGCGAAACATCTTTCTGATGGACCCTTCGGGCGGTTCGATGCGGCGCTCGACGAACAGCGACGAGGTTCTTGCACTCAGTGGGCTGTCCCGCACTGCGGATGGTTCGCTGCAGATTGATTTCGCTGCCGCGCTCGAAGACGATCTGTACCGATCGCCGCGACCATACTTCGTCCCTGCGGCAGGTGGCGAACCCACGCGCCGGCATGACGCCTTTGGACGGAGTGCGCGTCAGAGTCCAGATGGTCGTCGATGGTTGTTCGAGCGGGGCGGGAGTGACTGGTCGCGCCGCAACTACCGCGGCAGCGACCAAGTGGATGTGTGGCTCTTCGATCCGTCGGCCAAAGGGGCAGATCGCTTCACGCAACTGACCGATCACCCCGGAAATGACGGGTGGGCGCAGTGGCGCGGGGATGGAACATTCCTCTTCCTGTCGGACCGTGATTTATCCACGGTGAATGTCTTTGCTCAGGATGTCGCGAAGGGGGCAAAGCCGCGGCGATTGACGGCGTTTGAGGGGAATGATGTGAAGGATCTGACCGTGAGCCGCGATGGGCGGCGCGCGTTCTTCACGGTCTGGGACACCCTTTACCGCCTCGATCTTGATCGCGCAGGCGCGCAGCCTGTGGCGCTCCGCATCACTGCGCCGGACGACACGCTCGATGCGGATGAAACCAAGTCGCTCGCTGCGGCGACGACAGAGATCGCACTCAACCCCGATGGAAAGACCGTTGCATTGATCGCCTTCGGTGACGTGTGGGTCAAGCCAGTCGAGGGGAAGTATCCAGCACGCCGGGTCACGACAGCGATGGCGCGCGAACAGCAGATCGCGTGGAGCCCCGATGGCGAAAAGCTGTACTTCACGAGTGATGCCGACGGTGGCGAGTCGATCATGGTCGCGACCGTTGCTGGAACGCGCAGCGATGTGATCGCATCGGCGCGAGTGCTTGAGCCAGCACCCGCTGTTGCGCCTGCTGCCGATCCAGCTCCCGCTGCCGAGCCAGCGCCTGCTCCTGAACCAGCATCGGCTGCTGAACCCGCGCCCGCAACCACGAGTCCCCCGGATGCGTCCGCGCCTGCAGCAGCAGCGGCGTCGGATGCACCTGCGCCCAAGGCGAGGGAGAAGCGCAAGCCAAAGGAGAAGCCCGCGAGCGAACGCTGGGGCGAAGCAGTGCGATTCGACATCAAGCCTGTGGTCACCTCCGATTCGCAGGACCGCATGCCAACGCCATCACCCGATGGAAAGCAGTTGGCGTTCCGCCGCGGACTCGGAGACATCATGGCGATGGATCTGGCAACGAATGCAGTGCGGCGCGTGCACGAGGGTTGGCACCCTGAGACGGAGATCGTCTGGAGCCCCGACAGCCGCTGGATCACTTTCCTCGGAACGGACCGCGATTACAACACGGACATCTTTATCGCGCCCGCGGATGGATCCGCGCCGCCCGTGAACATCACGCGGCATCCCGATGTGGATTCGTCACCGCGTTGGTCTGCGGATAGCCGCATCTTGGCGTTCACCTCAACCCGCATCAACGATGAGTCGGATGTGTGGCTGGTGTTCCTCGACAAGTCGTTGGAAGGACTCGCGAAGTTCGAGATGGAGCAGTACTTCAAGGAAGCAGGCGAAGCGGCAAAGAAGCGAAAGCCCCTGCAGAAAGAGGCGCCGAAGTCCGAGGCGAAGTCCGATGGCAAGTCAGAGGGAAAGTCAGAGGACAAGTCAGAGGACAAGTCCGACAAGAAGGACTCCGCCGACGACGAAGCGAAGGATGCGAGCAAGCTGGGCTTGAAGAACCCGCCCGAACTCAGTCTTGCCGATGCGTACAAGCGGCTCAAGCGAATCACGACGATGCCAGGCGGTGAGGGCAACCTTCAGATCGCGCCAGCGGGCGACAAACTGTTCTTCACAGGCGGAGAGAACGAGGGCGGACTCTTCGTCATCAACTGGGATGGCACGGGTCAGAAGCGAATCGGAGCACGCTGCGAAGTAGTGGGCATCTCGCTGACGGGAGACAAGCTGGTGACGATCAGCGGCGGCAAGGGTCAATTGCAGTCGACTGCGGGTGGCGGTTCGAGCAGCTCGTCGGGAGGAACCAGCGGATCGGGCGGTGAGGGAGAAAGTTCGCGAGGCGGCGGGCTCGAAGTGGACGCAACCATCGTGGTGGACCGCGCCGCGCTCGCACAGCAGAAGTTCGCGGAGGCGGCCCGCTTGATGGGCGAATACTTCTATCACCCGACGATGAAGGGGCTCGACTGGGAAGCGCTCACGCGGCGCTACGCGGAGCTTGCGGAGCACGCGCGGACTCCAGCGGAGTTCGACCACGTCGCCAATCGACTGCTCGGCGAACTCAATGCCAGTCACCTTGGGGTGCGTTCACCTGCCGGCGGTGGCCGATCGGTGCTGCCGCAAGGGCGGATCGGCGTGCGCGTATGTCCAGTGGATGGTGGACTGCGCATCGATGAGATCCTCGATCAGTCGCCTGCGGCGCTCGCGCGCACACCGCTCGCGGTCGGCGATGTCATCCGGGCCATCGACTTTCAGCCGATTGGCGTTGGCGACACGCTCGAAGCGCGCATGGCGGGCACGATCGGTCGTGATGTGGTGGTTGGCGTGGAACGCACGATGCCAGACGGCAAGTCGGTCTCGTTCGAGACAGTCGTGTTGCCCGTCGCTCAGTCGCGAATCACACGGCTCGCCTACGAGGCGACGCAGGCCCGCAATACGAAACTGGTGGATGAGTGGTCGGGCGGGCGCATCGGCTATATCCACATTCAAGGGATGAGCCAGCCCGCGCTCGATGAGTTTGAGCGCGACCTCTTCGCCGCATGCGACGGACGCGATGCACTTCTCATTGATGTCCGCAACAATGGGGGAGGGTGGACCGCAGATCGACTGCTCGCGTCCATCTGCGCGCCGGTGCACGCCTACACAATGCCGCGCGGCGGCGATCCGACTCACACGGATGGTTATCCCGCCGATCGCCTGTTCATTCAGCGGTTCACCGGACCAATCAACATGCTCTGCAATGAGAAGAGCTTCTCGAATGCGGAGATCACTGCGCATGCGTTCAAGACACTTCGGCGTGGAACGCTCGTCGGCATGCCGACCTATGGTGGAGTGATTTCTACTGGGTCGGCTTCTTTGCTCGACGGTACGACCGTACGAATGCCGACGCGCGGCTGGTACCTGCCCGATGGCACCGACATGGAACTCAACGGCGCAGTACCTGACATCCTCGTGCCGCAGACGCCACAAGACGAAGAAGCGGAGAACGATCGTCAGCTTCGCGCGGCAGTCGACAATCTGATGCAGCGGCTGCCCAAGGTTGCGGTGCAGAAGCAGGGCACCTGAACGCACACGGATCGCAATACTCGCCATGAATCCACTCCCCTTCCAAGCAAGTCGCCCGCACCCGTGGCATGGGCTCGCCGTCGGTCCACAGCCACCGTCGATCGTGCATGCATTCATCGAGATCACACCTTACGACTTGGTGAAGTACGAGGTCGACAAACTCTCGGGCTACATGCGCGTCGACCGTCCGCAGCGCAGCAGTTCCACGCCTCCCACGCTCTACGGGTTCATCCCGCGAACGCTCTGCGGCGACCGCGTTGCCGCGCTTTCGCCAAACGCGCACCGTGCCGATAGCGATCCACTTGACATCTGCGTGCTCTCCGAGCGCCCGATCGACCGTGGCGACATCGTGATCGATGCGCGAGTCATCGGCGGGCTGCAAATGCTCGACGATGGCGAAGCGGACGACAAGATCATCGCCGTGCTGGTGAATGATCCCGCATGGGGAGAGGCGCGTGACATCGCGGAAGTTCCGCCACTGCTGGTGGAACGCCTGCTGCACTACTTCAGTACATACAAACTCCGCATCGGTCAGGCATCAACGACCGCCATCCGTGATGTGTATGGCTTCGATCGTGCAGCGCGTGTGGTAGAAGCAGCGCAGATGGATTACGCGAACGTCTATCCGCGCGCTTTGGAGTAGTTGGCCGGCATCAGCCGCCCGAATCAAATCCCCCAGTTGCTGAGCACTGCGGACAGATCGGCACCGTTCACAGTGCCGCTGCCATCCACGTCGCCAACGCCAGACCCGCCCCAGTTGCCCAGAAGCATCGTCAGGTCAG
>Ga0194124_10001331_pt1 | contig 31717 bp, 33 predicted proteins | sample TA2KigCas0mmetaG_FD_148605 | JGI IMG/M metagenome (GOLD analysis project Ga0194124, IMG submission 148605) | Freshwater microbial communities from Lake Tanganyika, Tanzania - TA2015031 Kigoma Deep Cast 0m | ecosystem: Environmental > Aquatic > Freshwater > Lake | place: Tanzania: Lake...
GCTGAACATCGTGTATTCCACCTCCCTAGCCTTTGCGGTGGTGGCCCTGAGCTTGGTGGAGACCTACCGGGGCGGCATCCAGCAGCTGCTGTTCGGCGACATCCTCGGCATCAGCTGGAGCGATCTGACCGTGATCGCTGTGCTGTTGCTCGGCGCCTTGCTCTATCTGGCCCTCAGTCTGCGCGCCCAGGTGCTGCTGACGCTTAACACCGATCTGGCCGGAGCCTTCGGTGTGGGAGCCAGCCGTCATCGCCTCGCCTTCATCGTGCTGCTGGCGGTGGTGGTGGCAGTGTCGATCAAGGCGGTGGGGGTGCTGCTGATCAGCGCCTTTGTGGTGGTCCCGGCGTGCGGGGGGCGACTCGTCTGCAGACACTTCCCGCATTACGCCCTGATTTCAGCAACGTTGGGAGGTTGCTGCGCGCTGCTGGGCTTGTTGGGTTCAGGGCTCACCAACCTTCCATCAGGCCCGTGCGTGGTGATCGTGCAGTTCGCCGGGTTTGCCCTGGCTCTGCTGCTGCGCAGCGCCTTCAGCCGGCAGGTTTGACACCTCCGCATTCGCGCCATATCGCCAGCAGCCTGGCCAGCTCTGCCTTTGTGGCAAGGAGCTCTTCAATGCGGGCTTCCACCGATTCGATTTTGTTGGTGATGCTGGCCTTGACGACGGCGCAATTGCAGATGCCGTTGCGGCGTACGTCAAGAATCTGCTTGAGCTCACTCAGGGGAACATCCATAGCCCGAAGAGCCCGGATCACCTCGAGTTCGCCTAGGCAATCCGGGTGAAACAGCCTGTATCCAGCGGCAGAGCGGCTGATGGGAACCAATAGACCCTGGTCGCAATAGAAGCGGATGGTCTTGACAGAGACGCCCGATCGACCTGAGATCTCGCCGATGCGGAGCCCAGGAACCTGAATGGGCAACTCCGGCGAGGCACCTGCCATGGGAACTCTGCGCTCCAATGCGCTCCAAGACTCGCCTTGACAGGCTAAACAGACCAGACAAGGGGCAAGCAACTCTACTGCATTGACGCTTTGCTAGACAGAATGAATGGGCGATCCTAAGGTTGATTACTGCTCTATGGAACCGTGAAGAGTCCAGTCACTGTCTGCCTTGCATCTGCAGCCCTGCTCGCTTTGATGACCATGGGCGGCGCTCTCCTGGCCTGCGGGGGCGGAGGATCAGGCGGTTATCGCAAGCCACCAAGGCCAGGACACCAATACCATCAGGCGTCAACGGCGCCCCACAATCAGACAGCTGAAGCTCCTGCTCCCTGAGCGAGGGCGAAGTAGCCGGATGCCTTCAGGATCGGGCGGGGCTCAGAAACGGAAAGTTGTTTTCACAAGCCCTCCGAACTGGCTGAAACTCTGCCCACTGGGTGTGACCATCCCAAGTGGCCTGCTGAGGTAGATCAGAGCTGGCGTCACACTGATGTTGTCAGTGACCTGGAACTTGTACCACCACTCCCACACATAATTGCCGTCATTCGGGCTGCCCCCTCCTGTGAGTGAGGTGGCAAACACGGGCTGCGCCACAGCAAATCCGAAGTCATTGCCATTTCTGAAGACGTCTGTCCATTGCAGTCCAACCATCCAGGATTGGCTCGTGCTGAGGCTGCCTAGGGGTTGAGGCGTGCTGTAGCTGGTGGAGTTGATTCCCCAGCCGAGGCTCACGGAAGGCAGCCAGCCGCTGGCGAGAGGCTGCCAGAAGGCACTCAGCCCAAAGGCGTTGGTGGCGGCATTGACGCTGTGATCGATGGCGCCGTGCACAAAGGGAGTCGTTCCTGGCACAAACTGCGTTTCTGGTTGCAAATAGTTCCAGATTGCGGCCAGACCCCACTGCTCCTGCTGATAGGCCAGCTGCACGCTGCCGGTGGAGCCGGAAAACTTGTTGCCGATGCCGCCGCCACCATTGGGCCCCGTGGCGGCAGGATTGCCGCTACCACCATTGGCGGCCACGTAGTTGGCGCTGATGCTGAAGCCATTGCCCTGCCACCACAGCCCAGCGCCAGGTCCCAGATTCTTGCTGTAGGCCGCCGGCGCTCCGTTCACCGTCATCACGTTGAGGATGGTGTCGGCCGGATAGACGCTGGGCCAGAGGGCGAGCATGTCTTCCTGGCCGACCCGGCCACCGACGGTTGCCGTGAATTCCTTGCCAATCGGCCACTGGTAGAAAAGTTTGTCAATCCCCACGACATTCGGCCCTGCATCTTCCTCGAAGGCCACCTCCAAGGTGGACATGGCCAGGGCATGGGGTTCGCCGCCGAAGACACTGTTGCCAAAGTTGCCGGCCCGCAGATTGGTGCGCAGCAGATCTCTGCCGTTGAAGCTGGTGTCAAACGTCAGCTGCAGGTCGTAATTGAAAGTGGTGGCATTGGGCAGACTTACGGGAGTCCGAGCAGCTCCGGTCAGCGAATTCGGAGCTCGGTTCACACGGTTGGTTGCCGTGTTGATCGCCGAGCCGGAAAAGGCATTGGCTCCCACCACAAAGGTGGCCTGGCCGCTGAGCTTAGTGGTGGTGGAGAACTGGGTAGCCTCTAGCTTGCCGACCTTCTTCTCGAGGCCGTCGACGCGGCCGCGCAGCACGGTCAGCTCGCCTTGGAACTCGGTCCGCAGGCGCTGCAGTTCGTCGGTCTGCTCGGTGACGCGCTCCAGGCAAGCGTTGAGCAGGGCAGCGGCTTCGTAGCGGCTCAGGGGATTGCCGCCCTTGAAGGTGCCGTTGGGATAGCCGGCCACGCAGCCGTACTTCTCGATCAGGTTGCTCAGTGCCTGATAGGCCCAGTCGGTGGGCTGCACATCGGAGAACTGGGTGACGCTGGTCACCTGGTTCTTTGATTCCCAGGCGCGGAAGCGGTCAATGTCCTGTTGGTTCATGTACTCGTTGAAAACCGACATGCCGTTCAGCGAGGCCACCTCCTGGGCCGAGACGGCCACCGGAGCCAAAAGAGCAATGGCGACAAAATCGGCACGGACCGTAGACATGGATGCGCAATCTCTGTGAAACGCCGCAGCAGCGGACCTCATCCATCATACACTATCTCTCTAGTGAATGCCTGTTAGTGGAGACTAATGTTAGGGTTCAAGGATGGATGGGGGCTTCTTTCTTTTTGGCTCGAGGTTTCCGGACCCCTCGGACCCAGGCCTATTTCGGCTGGGAGGCCGGTCAGCAATTGTTCTTTTGCAGTACGCCCATCCCAGACCTGGTAACAGTCTGACCAGGCGCTCTTGCACGGTGACGCCTCTCTGATTGAGCAGGGCGGAACCAGCGATTCCGGGTAAAGATGGCGGGAACCTTCGGTCCATCGAACCCGTGACCAGCAGGCTGGATGCGATCAGGCAGCTCACCCGGCCCCTGGCTCACGACCGCTTTCCCGAGCAGGGCATTGACGCTGATCTGGCGGCCCAGGTGCTGAAGGAGGAGCTGTTGCTCGATGGCAACAGCAAGCAGAACCTGGCCACCTTCTGTCAGACCTACGAATCCAGGTCGGTGCTCGAGCTGATGGAGCTCGGCGTCGATCGCAACCTGATCGATAAAGACGAATACCCCCAGACCGCCGCGATCGAGCAGCGTTGCATAGCCCTGCTGGGTGATCTCTGGAATGCGACGGCCCCCACCCTGGGCTGCGCCACCTTGGGCAGCAGCGAGGCGGCGATGCTGGGCGGACTGGCGGCCAAATGGCGCTGGCGCCAGCGGCGCCGTGCCGCGGGCCTGTCAACGGATCGGCCCAATCTGGTGTGCGGCAGCGTGCAGATCTGCTGGAAGAAGTTCGCGCGCTACTGGGATGTGGAGCTGCGGGAGGTGGAGATGGCCCCGGATGAGCTGTGCCTCTCGCCGCAGCGGATGCTGGAACAGGTGGATGAGAACACCATTGCTGTTGTTCCCACGCTGGGGGTGACCTATCACGGGCTCTACGAAGACGTGGACGCGCTGGCCCGCGCCCTCGATGCGCTGCAGGAGCGCACGGGCCTTGATGTGCCGATTCATGTGGACGGGGCCAGCGGCGCCTTTGTCGTCCCGTTCTGCGCCACCGATCTGCCGGCCTGGGACTTCCGCCAGCCCCGCGTCAAATCGATCAACGCTTCGGGCCACAAGTTTGGTCTGGCGCCGCTGGGGGTGGGCTGGGTGCTGTGGCGCGAGCCTGCCGACCTGCCCGATGAGCTGGTGTTTCATGTGAGCTACCTGGGCGGCGACATGCCAACGATTCAGATCAACTTCTCCCGTCCCGCCGGCCAGGTGCTGGCGCAGTATCACCTGTTCAACAGCCTGGGACGCGAGGGCTATGCCGCGGTGCATGGCGTCAGCTACGCCAATGCCCGTACCTTTGCCGATCGCCTACGCCAGCTGGGTCCTTTCGAACTGGTGAACGATGCCGACCCCACTGCCGGCATTCCCACGGTGGTGTGGCGTCTGCCGGAGGGTAGCGATCCCGGCTTCAACCTCTATGACCTGGCCGAGCGGTTGCGGCTGCGCGGCTGGCAGGTGCCAGCTTATCCGTTCACCGGCAGCTATGCCGACACGCCATTCCAGCGCATTCTGGTGAAGCGCGACTTCACCCGCGAGATGGCCGACCTGCTGTTGGCCGATATCCGCAACGCCCTGGAGCACTTCAGCAAGCACCCGATCCACGCCAGCCTCAGCGCCAGCGAGGGGGCCTCCTACAACCACCTTTGAGGCTCAGATCCGGAACTGGATCTGCTCGAGGATCGTGCTGCTGCCGGTCACGATGAACTGGATGCCGATCGCCATAGTGAACAGGCCCATCACCTTGATCAGCACGGTCATGCCCACATTGCCCAGCACCAGCGTCAGGCGGGCGGCGAACACGAACAGCAGCCCGATGATCAGAGCCATCGCCCAGATCGCCGCAAACAGTTCGACGCGGTGATTGACGCTGGTGGCGCTGTTGGCGTACACCGTGATCGTCGACATCGTGCCGGCACCGGTGGTGAGCGGCAGCGAGATCGGCACGATCGCCGACGAGGTCATCATCCCCATGTCCATGCGGCTGATGTCGCAGCTCTTCTGCTGGGAGTCGCCCGGATCTTGAGCATTGAGCATGCTCAGACCGCTCGCCCCCAGCAACAGGCCGCCGGCGATCTGGAATGCGCTGACGCCGATGCCGAAGAACTGCAGCACCGCCGTGCCCAGAAAGTAGGCGCCCAGCATGATCAGCAGGCTTGAGCAGGTGGCCACTGCGATCACGCGGCGCACCTGGCGTTTGGGCACCCCCTGGCTGAGGCTCAGGAAGGGCCCGATGGCGGGAAAGTTGTTCGCCACCGCGAACAGCCCCAGCAGGTAGTGCTGAAAGGTATTGGGCAGCAGCAGGTCGTGATTCAGAGCCATGGGGTCACGGTTTGGAGCCGGGGTGCTCAGCGCAGGGCATCCACAGCTCGCCCACGGCATGCACGCCGCTGCAGCCCAGTTCGCGCGCTTTCTGCAGCGCCACCGTCTTGCTGGGGTAGGCCATCAGCGCTGCCGGTGCGGGCCTTGAGGCTGCGGGGCTGCCGTGGTGCTGATGCGCGGTACCGGGGCTGAGGGTCCAGAGCCCCATGGCATTGACCCCGGCCACCAGCACCCCCATCCCCACGAGGCAGGCATTGATCACCCCCATGCCCACCACGCCGAGGCTCACCACGCCCATCGGCACCACGCCGATGCTCACCACGCCCATGGGCACCACGCCGATGGCCACGATGCCGAGGGGAGCGATGCCGATCGCAAAGCGTTTGGGCTTGTCGCCACACTGGCTCATGGTGAAGACGGCTCAGTGGTGGCCGTCGCCGGAGGCTTTGCCGTGGTTGGCGCAGGGCATCCACTGATCACTCATGCGGTGGGCGCCACGGCAGCCAAACCGTTGGGCCGCTTGTTCGGCCTCGGCTTGGGTGGCATACAGGGCAGGCACGCCCCCGTGGTTGGGGGCGGCAGCCCGTGGCTGGGGCTCGGCCCCAGAGGCGGTCATCCAGCTGCCGGTCCCAGCCAACGAACCCAGCAGGGCTGAGCCAAACAAAACAGCCAAGGGAGCGCGGATGGGCATCAGCGATGCGGTGCTTAGCGCACAACGATGGTGATCACTCTAGGTCGATTTGCTCAGGCTGCTCTGTCGTCGGATCGGGGCAGACCCGGGAGGGCCGTGATCGATGGGGGCGCCATCTGTTGGGCAATCACCCAGTTGGTGGCGGCTTTCTGGCTGTGCCAGGCCTGCAGCAGCTGCTTGGCGATGTTTCGCAGTTCGCCTGTGTCCTGGGTGGCATCGATGGCCCGGCTGAAGCGTTCGATCTCGAACTGCTGGCTGACCGTGAGGCTGATCGCTTTGTCCATCAGAACCACTCCCGTGGGATGAGGCGAAGATATCGACCCATGGCCGTCAGGGAGTAGCCATGGCTACGGGCCACTGCCTCGGTCAGTGTTTCAAGTTGTCAACGCGACCTTGGCGTGCTCGCCATGCACCTACGCCATCCGACAGATTCAATCCATCTGAGCTCAACCCGTGCGCTACAGCTGGTCCCAGCATGTTGAAACGGCCAGGGTCCTGGGCTCTGCCGGACCTGCCGACCAGGGTGTGGCACTGGCGCTGATGGGCGCGGCCCTGTTGATGCTGGCCCAGGATCTGTTGCTCGAGGACAGCCTCGTCAGCGTGCGCTGCGATTGAGCTCCAGGCGGCGCAGCCGGGTTCCTGTTGCCCCATCAAATCTGGTTTGCAGGCAGCACAAGTTGCAGACGAAATCAGTCGTCGAAGTGGTAGCGATGGATACTGGATGGTGGTTGATCGGCTGCATAGCTTGAGCCTTCACGGCCTCGCAGTGGCCATTGATTTCAACCCAACGGTCCAGGAGCCAGATGCGCTCCACCCGCCGGTCCCCCAAACCCCGGCTTCAGTGCGCTTCAGCTGCCGTGTCGTGTACCTGCAGGCCACCAGCGAGGGGCCTGAGTCGATTGCCGATCACTGGCAGTTCGAGGCTGAAGGCCCCGTCAAACTGGTGAACTACGTCACCACCAGCTGGTAAGGAAGGCGTCTCGGACGCCCCCCTCGGCCTTGGCTGGACGCTGTTCTCGCCAATCTTTGGCCTACTTGACGAACAGCATCTCCTGGTAGGTGGGCAGCGGCCAGAGTTCGTCATCCACCAGTGATTCGAGGCTGTCGGCTGCCTCGCGCACCGCGCCCATCAGCGGCAGCAGCACGTCGGCGCAGTGGCGCATCTGGGCGTTGAGATCGCCAGCATGATGGCCTTGCATTGTCGATTCCAGCTCGGCGCAGGAGCGCAGCAGCGAGGCGTTGCGCTGGGCCACGTCGGCGGCCAAGCCGCGCTCAGGCGCCAGCCCCAGGTCCTGCTGGTCGCGCAGCGAGCGGGTGAGCCGTTCCAGGTAGGTCGTCACCGCCGGGTAGATCTGGGTGCGGGCGATGCGCAGCACCAGCTTGGCCTCGACCTCGATCGCCAGGATGTACTGCTCGGCATAGACATCAAAGCGGCTTTCGAGCTCCACCGGCGTCAGCACACCCTGGCGGGCGAACAGGGCCTCGATCTCCGAGCGCCGCAGCACCGGCAGGGCATCGGCGGTGGTGCGCAGGTTCTCCAGGCCCCGCTCCTCGACGGCCATGCGGTGCCAGGCCTCGGAGTAGCCATCGCCGCCAAACACGACCGCGCCGTGCTGCTCCATGGTGCGCTTGAGCACGGCAAAGGCGGCTTCCTCGAGCGGGGCGCCCGTGCTGAGCTGTTGCTGCAGCTCGCCCGAGATCCATTCCAGCGAGTCGGCCAGGATTGTGTTGAGCACAACCAGGGGGCCGGCGACCGATTGGCCTGAGCCCACGGCCCGGAACTCGAAACGGTTGCCGGTGAACGCAAACGGCGAGGTGCGGTTGCGATCGCCCGGGTCCTTGGCGAGCTCCGGCAGGGTGTCGACCCCCAGCGACATCAGCGCCTTGCTGGCCGAACCGCTGAGCTGGCCGCTCTTGATCTGGTTGAACACATCCTCGAGCTGGCTGCCCAGGTACACCGAAATGATCGCCGGCGGCGCTTCGTTGGCCCCGAGTCGATGGTCGTTGCTGGCGGTGGCGATGGCGGCCCGCATCAGGGGGCCATACAGGTGCACCCCGCGGATCACGGCACCGCAGAACAGCAGGAACTGCAGGTTCTGGTGGGGCGTGTCGCCGGGATCCAGCAGGTTGCCCTGGGTGGCATTACCGATCGACCAGTTGACGTGCTTGCCGCTGCCGTTGACGCCCGCAAAGGGTTTTTCGTGCAGCAGGCAGCTGAAGCCATGCTTCTTGGCCGTGGCCTTGAGCACGGTCATGATCAGCTGCTGGTGGTCGGTAGCCACATTGGCCGCCTCAAAGAAGGGGGCGATTTCGAACTGACCTGGGGCCACCTCGTTGTGGCGGGTCTTGGCGGGGATCCCCAGGCGGTAGAGCTGGTGCTCCACGTCTTGCATGAACACCTGCACCCGCTCGGGGATGGCGCCGAAGTAGTGGTCGTCAAACTGCTGCCCCTTGGCGGGCGCTGCACCGAACAGGGTGCGGCCGGCCAGCTGCAGGTCGGGCCGCAGGGCGGTGAAGCTGGAATCGACGAGGAAATACTCCTGCTCAGCGCCGCAGCTGGAGTTGACCGGGGCGATCTCGGTTTCACCCAACAGCTGCAGCAGCTTTCTTGCCTGGCGGTTCATGGCGGCGTTGGAGCGCAGCAGCGGCGTCTTCTTGTCGAGCGCTTCGCCGGTCCAGCTCACAAACACCGTCGGGATGCACAGGGTGACCCCATTGGGGGTGGGCATCAGGTAGGCCGGGCTGGTCACGTCCCAGGCGGTGTAGCCGCGGGCCTCAAAGGTGGAGCGGATGCCGCCATTGGGAAACGACGAGCCGTCGGGTTCCCCCTGCACCAGCAGCTTGCCGGTGAATTCGCTGATCACCGTGCCATCGCCCTGGGGGGCGATGAAGCCGTCATGTTTTTCGGCGGTGAGGTTGGTGAGCGGGTAGAAGACGTGGGCGTAGTACAGGGCTCCGCGGTCGGTGGCCCAATCCTTCATCGCCTGGGCCACGGTGTCGGCGATGGAGCCATCGAGCTTGCTGCCCTCGCGAATCGAGCGCTGGATCGATTTGAAAACCGCCTTGGGCAGCGCCGACTTCATCCGCTCCAGGGAGAACACATCACTGGCCCAGATCTCCTCCAGGGAGCTCGGCTGGCTGGTGATGGGAGCGGGGCGTTCAGCGATCTGCTGGTAGGCCTGGAGGCGGGCGGGCGAGGGCATGCGGTACGAAAACGTGCTTCTAGTCAGCAAACAAAGTCGCTGGTACCCCTCAAGGTATGTCTTGCTACAAAGGAGGGGATTAGATATTTGTGCTTAGCGCCAGCGGCTGGTCGGTCTGTTTGGGGGCTTGGGATGGTTGGTCGTGTTGGGGTTGTGTTGTGACGCGCTGCATGCGCTTGAAGATTTTCTAAGCATTCGCGCTTTGGTGATCATTGCTGCATTTTGTGGGCGCCCCTCTGATCGAACGTTCACTTAATCCCTGTTTGCGCAAGGCAAGAAGTCTGATTCCGGCCCCAAACATTCTGTTCTCACCTTGTGCCCAGCCTGTGTTCACTCGCCGTCCCAATCCTGAACTCTGCCGACTGCAATGAGCCCCCACCTTGAGTCCACCCTATCGAGGCAGTCACCGCTGCACGAGGCGATACGCCGGCATCTGTTTTTCAGCCAGGCCAAATCGCCGTCACTGGCCACCCAGCACGACCACTACATGGCGCTGGCCCTGGCGGTTCGTGATCGCCTGTTGCAGAACTGGGTGGACACCGCCGAGGCCTACACCGGCTCAGGGGTGCGCACGGCGGCCTATCTCTCCGCCGAATATCTGCTGGGTCCGCACCTGGAGAACAACCTGGTCAATCTGGGCATGCGGCAGGAGGCGGAACAGGCCTGCCGCGAGCTGGGTCTGGATCTCTCTGCCCTGATTGCCTGCGAGCCTGAACCGGGGCTGGGCAATGGGGGCCTGGGACGCCTGGCGGCGTGCTTCCAGGAGTCACTGGCCTCCCTGGAGCTGCCGGCGATCGGCTACGGCATCCGCTACGAATTCGGCATCTTTCGCCAGCTGATCGGCCCCGATGGCCAGCACGAGAGCACCGATTCCTGGCTCACCCAGGGCAATCCCTGGGAGGTGATCCGACCGGAGTGGAGCTATCCGGTGCGCATCGGCGATCGCACCGTGCTGGGGGTGGCCTATGACACGCCGATCACGGGCTATGGCGTACGCACCGCCAACACCCTGCGGCTGTGGTCGGCGATGGCGCCCGAGGCCTTTGATTTTGCCTCCTTCAACGCCGGTGATTACACCCGGGCGGTGCTGGCCAAGATGCAGAGCGAAACCCTGAGCAAGGTTCTCTATCCCAATGATGAATTTGAGCAGGGCAAGCGCCTGCGTCTGAGTCAGCAGATCTTCTTTGTGTCCTGTTCCCTGCAGGACATGCTGCGGATTCTCAAGAAGCAGGGCCTCTCCGTTCATAACTTCCACAAGAAATTTGCGATTCAGCTGAACGACACCCACCCGGCTATCGCCGTGGCCGAGCTGATGCGGCTGTTGATCGATGTCGAACGGCTCGACTGGGATACGGCCTGGAGCATCACCCTCTCCAGCCTCAGCTACACCAACCACACCCTGCTGCCGGAGGCCCTCGAGACCTGGGGTGTGCCCCTGTTTGAAGCGCTGCTGCCGCGCCAGTTGCAGATCATCTACGAAATCAATGCCCGTTTCCTGCGGGCGATCCGCATTCAGAACCCCGGCAAACCCGAGCTGCTGCAGCGGCTCTCTCTGATTGAGGAAGGACCCACCCGGCGTGTGCGCATGGCTCACCTGGCGGTGGTGGGCAGCCATCACACCAATGGTGTCGCTGAGCTGCACAGCCAGTTGTTGCGGCAGCACGTGCTGCACGATTTCGCCCAGATCTGGCCCGAGCGTTTCACCAATGTGACCAACGGTGTCACGCCGCGGCGTTGGTTGGCGGTGGCCAATCCCGCCCTGGCCGATCTGCTGGATCAGACCCTGGGCGAGGGCTGGCGGCGCGACCTCAATGCCCTGGAGGGGCTGGAGCCCTACCTGGGCGATGCCGCGTTCCTGGAGCGCTGGCAGCAGGCCCGCGATCAGGCCAAGACTCGCCTGGCCAATCACATCCATCAGCAGCTGGGCGTGTTGGTGGATCAGGCGTCGCTGTTTGATGTGCAGGTCAAGCGCATCCACGAGTACAAGCGTCAGCACCTTGCCGCGCTCGAGGTGGTGCAGCGCTACCTGCGGCTGCGCAATGGCGAAGACCTGCCACCGCGCACGGTGATCTTTGGTGGCAAGGCGGCGCCGGGCTATGCAATGGCCAAGCTGATCATTCGCCTGATCGTGGGCATTGCCGAGATCGTCAACATGGATCCGGCGATGCGCGGCAGGCTTCGCGTGGTCTTTCTGCCCAACTTCAGCGTCAGCCTCGGGCAGATGGTGTATCCGGCGGTTGATCTCTCCGAGCAGATTTCAACCGCCGGGATGGAGGCCTCCGGCACGGGCAACATGAAGATGGCGCTCAACGGTGCCGTCACGATCGGGACCCTCGATGGCGCCAACATCGAGATCCGCGAACGGGTCGGTGCCGATCATTTCGTCCTCTTTGGCCATGACGCCAGTGCTGTCGCCCAGCTCAGGCAGCAGGGCTACCACCCCTATCCCTGCCTGGAGACGAACCCCTCCTTCCGCGCTGCGATTGACCTGATCGCCTCCGGTCATTTCAGCGAAGGCGACCGCCAGCTGTTCCAGCCCCTGCTGCACAACCTCTGCACCCAGGATCCCTATCTGGTGGTCGCCGATGCGGCCGACTACAGCCGCGCCCAGAACGCGGTGGATCAGGCCTGGTGCAACACCCAGGGATGGTTGGCGTCGTCGATCACCAACACCATGCGCTGCGGGTTTTTCAGCAGCGATCGCGCCATTGCCGAATACGCCGACCGCATCTGGCGGCTGACCCCGCAACCGATTCCCGCCCCGACCCCGACGATCTGATGACCACCACCAACACCTCGATGGATGTTCCCACCTCCTTTGCCGCCATCGCACTGGCGGCTGTCTCCTGGGATGGTGTGCTGAGCATGGCCGGTAGCCGTGCCCTGCGGCACGCCCTCGATTACCGCCATCCCTACAAGACATTCGAGGATGGCCAGATGGTCGCCCTGCTCGATCGTTTGCTCAGCGATCTGCGCAGCAAGGGAGCCCAGCACCTGATGGTGGATGCCGCTCAGGTGCTCAACAGCGATCAGCGTGCCACCGCCTATGCGGTGGCGGCCGAAATCATGCGCTCAGACGGCCCGCTGCTGGACGATGAATGCAACATTCTCGACAACCTGGCAGAGGTGCTCGATCTTGATGATGAACTCACCGTCGAGGTGCGCTGCGTGATGGATCTGCTGCATGCCGATCTGGGTCATTGAAGGCAGGCACCGCCTGTAGAGCGCGTCTCGTTCGTGGCTGAGGCCATCGAGGATGGGTTGGACGATCGAATCAACGAAGAGATGAGGATGAATTTTGCACCCACACCATTGGCTGGGCTTGAGCAGCTGTTGCCGGCCGATCTCAGGGCAGCAATCGAGCTCCAGGCCCAGGCAGAGGGTCTGGAGCCAATGGTGCTGATCAGCCGTCTGATCCAGGCCGGTGCCATGGCCGAAGGCATCAGCGTTGCCGGGCGCTGTTCCTTGCGCACGGGACTTTGCAGTGAGGGTCCACGCCCTCTGCCCCTGCAGCAATCGCCGTAGGGGCCCTTAGAACAGTTCGTCTTCGACCCCGCTGCGAATCGTGCAGTCGCTCATTGGGTAGCTCACGCACAACAGGGCGTAGCCCGAGCGGAGTTGATCATCGTCGAGAAACGATTGATCGCTTTGATCAACACGTCCGCTCACCAGCAGGCCAGCGCAGGTGCTGCAGGCACCTGCGCGGCAGGAGTAGGGCAGGTCAACACCCTGGTCTTCAGCTGCATCGAGGATGTAGGTGTCTTCCGAACAGCTAAAAGCGGCGCCTCCTTCGATCTGGATGGTGTAGTCGGCCATGCTCAACAGGAATGATTTTGTCTTGATGTTGGAAAGCCCAAGGCCGTTCTGCTGTGTGGGGTACTACAGATTCAAGCCTCTTCATCCTTTGTTGTTGGCGAGCGGCTGCGTTTGATCCCGAACTCCTTGCTGCCGTTGGTCGACGGTCTTGCCGCTGCCATGGCTTGGATTCACCTGCAGGTTGGTGACGATTGCTTGCTTGGTGCCTGTCGCCACAGTGCTTTGGCATCTGGGGCGCTTCATTGCTCAGGCTGCTTCCGGATGAGTGATGGTCAGCCAGGTGCAACCGCGACCTCAAGCGCTGCGAGGGTCTGCGTTGCTGCGCGATCCAGTCCACAATCGGGGAACGGCCTTCACCCATGCCCAGCGCCGCGCTCTCGGGCTGGAAGGACTGTTGCCTCAGCAGGTTGAAACCCTGGAACTCCAGGTGTTGCGGGCCTGGGAAGCGTATTCGCAACTCAGTGGTGATCTGGAGCGGTTTGCCTTTGTTGACGGACTGCGGCGCAGCAACCTGGTGTTGTTCCACCGCTTTCTGTCTGAGCATCTCGAGGATGTGCTGCCGATTGTGTACACCCCGACGGTGGGTTCGGTGATTCAGAGCTTCAGCCGCAGTTATCGCACCCCGGTTGATGGTGTGTTCCTGAGTTCCTGCCACCGCGGTCGGTTGAGCCAGGTGTTTGCCGAATCCCTTAGCGGCCCAGTGGATCTGGTGTTGGTCACTGACTCCCAGGGAATTCTGGGTATCGGCGATCAGGGCGTCGGTGGCATTCATATCTGCCAGGGCAAGCTCGCGGTCTACAGCCTCTGTGCAGGCCTTGATCCCACCCGTGCCATCGCCGTGGCACTCGATGTTGGGACCAACAGCGATCTGTTGCTGGCTGATCCGCTCTATCCCGGCATGCGCCATCACCGTCTCGAAGGTGATGCCTATCTGGAGTTTGTCGATGAATTTGTGGACGCGGTCGAGCAGGTGTGTCCCGGGGCCTGTCTGCACTGGGAAGACTTCGGTACGACCAATGCCCAGCCACTGCTGGATCGCTATCGCCAGCGTCTGCCCAGCTTCAACGACGACATCCAGGGGACCAGTGGGGTCACCGGTGCGGCTGTGCTGGCCGCCTGTCATGGCCTCGGTCAGGAGCTCGCGGCCCAGCGCATCGTGATTTTTGGTGCCGGCACAGCCGGCTGCGGGATCGCGGCCGGTTTGAAGCGTCTGCTGATCGCCGAAGGGCTGTCGGAAGCCCAGGCGCTGCGCCAGCTCTGGGCCGTTGATCGCCCAGGCCTGCTGCTGCAGGGCATGGCGGGTCTCACGGCTGAGCAGGCCATGTTGAGCCGCGATCCGGCCGAGGTGGCCCCTTGGCCTCGCGATGCGCGAGGCTGCATTGATCTGCTCACCGTGATCGAACAGATCAGGCCCACGGTGTTGATCGGCACATCCACCGTGGCAGGAGCGTTCAGTCAAACGGTCGTTCAGGCGATGGCGCGCCACTGTGACCGGCCCCTGATCCTGCCGCTCTCCAATCCCACCCAGCTGGCTGAAGCCACACCGGCCGACCTGCTGGCCTGGACCGGTGGTCGTGCTTTGGTGGCGACCGGCAGCCCCTTTGCGCCGGCGTTTGGTCCTTGGGGACGCCGCACCATCGGCCAGTGCAACAACTGCTTTTTGTTTCCAGGACTCGGCTTTGCTGCCGTGGCCGTGGGGTTGGAGCAGATCACCGACGCCATGATTGATGCCGGACTCAGGGCTCTCGCGGCTCAGATTCCTGCCAGCCGCAATCCCGATGCATCGCTGATGCCACCACTCAGTCAGGCGGCGGCCGTGGGTCGTGCCGTGGCCGAGGCTGTGGCCCTGTGTGGGGTGGAGCAAAGGCTTGCCCGCTGGGCCTCAACCGCGGCAGAAGCGCTTGCATGTCTCGAGCAGGAGCACTGGCAGCCCGCTTATCCAATGGGGCTGCCCCAACGACTGCTGTGAGAGCCAGCTGTTGCCCACGGTCAAAAAAATCCCCTGCGTCAGCCGGAGCTGCAGCAGGGGAGTGAGGCGTGTTGATGGCTGATCAGTGCACGTAGTGCTGGCCGCGGTAGGTCAGCTCCTGGGGTGCATGGGTGTGGGGCTGATCGTGGTGGGCGTCGACATAGGACACTCCGCGATAGGCCTTGGCCATCAGGTTCTGGGCGTCATCGAGACGCTTGTCCTTGACCATTTTGGTCCGGATGATTTCGAGCACGTTCATCGTGAGCTCCGCAACGTCCGCGTCCCCGTTGCCTGGCGCGGATCGATCTGCGTCCACGCCGAGGAAGTCCTCGACATGGATCAACGTGCATTCAGTGTGGCATTCGGTAGCCGTTGCTACAACGACTGGCGCCAAAGGTTTTCGTTTTCTTCGCAATTGGCCTCTGCGGCTGGGGCCATCCCGTGTCACAACAGATGCAGTGCGGAGCCTCGAGCGCTTGACAGATCAGCAGCTACCGCCGATAGCCGGTCGCGAAACGGCCATCCGAGCCTCGATGATGGATAAGTCGCCAGAGCCGCCGGCGCACCCCGCGGCGGCCGGGTTGGCGTTGCGTTCGGCCTTTGCCTGTGCGCTGCACATGCACCAGCCCACCATCCCGGCCGGGCCGGATGGGGCGCTGATTTCGCACCTGCAGTACATGCTCGAGCACCCGGGAGAGGGCGACAACCACAACGCCGAGCCGTTTGCCCACTGCTACCGGCGCCTGGCCGACCTCATGCCGCAGCTGGTCGGCGAGGGTTGCGAGCCGCGGATCATGCTCGATTACTCGGGCAATCTGCTCTGGGGCGTGGAGCAGATGGGCCGCAGCGACATTGTTGAGGCGTTGCGTTACCTGGCCTGTGATCCCGCGATGACACCCCGGGTCGAGTGGCTGGGCACCTTCTGGAGCCATGCGGTGGCCCCATCGACGCCGATCCCCGATCTGAAACTGCAGATCCAGGCCTGGCAGCACCAGTTTGCAGCCCTGTTCGGCGACGCGGCCTTGCAACGGGTGCGCGGGTTTTCGCCGCCCGAGATGCACCTGCCCAACCACCCTGACACCCTCTATGCCTTGGTGCGGGCCCTCAAGGAGTGCGGCTACCGCTGGCTGCTGCTGCAGGAGCACAGCGTCGAGACCCCCGATGGCAGTCCTTTGAGCCAGGCGCAGCGCTATCTCCCCAACCGGTTGGTGGCCCGCAGCTCCAGCGGGGAGACCCTCAGCATCACCGCCCTGATCAAGACCCAGGGCTCCGACACCAAGCTGGTGGGCCAGATGCAGCCCTTCTACGAAGCGCTGGGGCTGGATCAGCTGCCCCTGGGCGATCAGCAGGTGCCCGCCCTGGTGGCGCAGATCGCCGATGGCGAAAACGGCGGCGTGATGATGAACGAATTCCCGGCGGCCTTCATCCAGGCCCATCAGCGCCTGCGCGATCAGCCGGGCATCGCCGCGCTCAACGGCAGTGAGTACCTGGATCTGCTGGAGGCCTCAGGGGTGGGGCCGGAGGCTTTCCCTGAGATTCAGGCGGTCGGCCAACAGCGGCTGTGGCAGCAGCTGGGGGGGCGCAGCGGCCCGGATGCACTGCAGGCCGCCATCGCTGAGCTCAAGGCCGCCGGCGGGGGCTTCGCCATGGATGGCGCCTCCTGGACCAACAACCTCAGCTGGGTGGCGGGCTACGCCAACGTGCTGGAGCCGATGCAGCAGCTGAGCGCTCGCTTTCACCAGGCCTATGACGACGCGGTGGCGCGCGATCCGGCGCTCACGCAGACGCCCCAGTACCAGCAAGCCCTGTTGCATCTGCTGCTGCTCGAAACCAGCTGCTTTCGCTACTGGGGGCAGGGCGCCTGGACCGATTACGCCCGCGAGATCCACCGCCGCGGTGATCAGCTGCTGAACGCGATCAGCTGCTGAACCAGCTGGGCAGGGCTGCGTAGCAGGCGGCGTTCTTCTCGTTTTCGCGGGCTTCCACCCGGTAGCAGCAGCTGCGGCCGCCATCGCGCGCCTGCAGCAGGGCGTTGGCCCATTGCCACGCCAGCTGGGCGCTGCCCTCCATGCCGACGTTGTCCATCACCCGCAGGTCGAGGGCGCCGTTCTCATGCAGCGCCTGCCACTGGGCCAGCAGCGGGTCGTCGGCATTGACCAGAAACGTATGGTCAAACTGCCGCGCCAGCTGGGCCTCGAGCTCCCCCAGGCTCGAGAAGTCGACCACGAAGCCGTGCTCATCGAGGTGGGTGGCCCGGAACCAGCAGGTGAAGCTGCGGCTGTAGCCATGCACAAAGCGGCAGTGGCCGCTGTGGCGCCACTGGCGGTGGCAGCAGGGGTACCCGCTGAAGGTTTTGGAGCAGGTGATGGCGGCGGTCATGAACCAGAGCGGATCCTGCGGGAGGATCAGGGCAGCGGGACCCGTTGCCCTTGACTCCATCATTTCAGGCACCCGATGCGGCGGCGCGCCAGCGGCTGCTCGCAGCGCTGCGCTTCAACGAGGCCGGCCTGATTCCGGCGGTGGCCCAGGACTGGCTCGATGGCGCGGTGCTGATGGTGGCCTGGATGAACCAGGAGGCGATCGAAGCCACCTTGGCCAGCGGCGAGGTGCACTACTGGAGCCGTTCGCGCCAAGAGCTGTGGCACAAGGGCGCCACCAGTGGCCACATCCAGATCCTTAAAGGGTTTCGCTACGACTGCGATGCCGATGTGCTGCTGCTGACGATCGAGCAGCAGGGCGATGTGGCCTGCCACACCGGCGCGCGCAGCTGTTTCTTTGACGACGGCCCGATGCCCTCAGCAGGTGGGGCGTCTGCAGCGCCCCCGCCGGCCGACGCCTGCACCGAACTGATGCGGGTGATCGAAGGGCGGCGCGATGCCCCTGAGCCGGGCAGCTACACCAACAAGCTTCTGGAGGGCGGCGACAACCGCATCCTCAAGAAGATCGGCGAGGAGAGCGCCGAGTTCGTGATGGCCTGCAAGGACGGCAACGCGGCCGAGATTGCCGGCGAAGCGGCCGACATCGTCTTTCATCTGCAGGTGGCCCTGGCGCACCACGGCGTCAGCTGGCGCGATGTGCAGCAGGTGCTGGCGGCGCGTCGGGGCGCCCCCAGACGCTCCTGAGCCTCAACCCTGGGCGCCGGTGCTGAGCATCGCCAGGGCGGTCCAGATCACGAAGCCGGTGAGCACGAAGCCACCGGTGGCCACAAACCAGCGCCAGGCGTTCTGCACGGCCGGGGTCGGTTGGCCGGCCAGCCAGGCCGGCTGAGGCCAGCCGCCGCTGGGTGCCCAGGCGGTGCCGCGGCCGGCGGGGGCCCGGCGAGCCATCGCTTCGCGCCAGTAGGCGTCGTAGCGGGGGGCCTGCTGGTTGAACGGCATCGCACCGATCGCCTGCCCGGCGAGCGTGCGCGAGCGCTGGTACGGCACCAGGTCGTCGCCGAAGGCTTCCAGGTATTCCTGCGAATCGAGCAGGGCATCGATGAAGCCCGGCAGCCCTTTCTGGGCGATCACGATCGACCAGGCGATGCGCTCGGCCTCGCCGTGCACGGGGCGTCCCAGCACCCGGCCCACCACCTGCTCCACCACCCGGTAATTGCTGTTGCAGCGGTAGAAGTCATTGCGGAATTTGTCCGACTTCAGCAGCCCACGGATGAACTCCCGGGTTGTGATCTGCCCCGAGCGCAGCTGTGATTCGAGCACGGCCTCGCGGTCGGCCTTGAGGGCGTGAAAGAAGATCTGGCGGTAGGCCTGCTCGATCAGTTCGTCAGCACCGGCGCGGTCGCACTGCAGGGCGAAGCGGCCGTTCTGGCGCGTCGTTTCCTCCGTACCGACCGCAAAGCTGATGACCCGGGCGTTGTAGGTGTGCGGTCAGATGGCCTGAACGGAGAGCGCCATGGGCAGGATGTCGTGGTGTCGTCGAATGCGGAAGCTATGGCCTGTGGCCCATGGGTCGGGGAGGCGTCATGGCAAAGCAACAAGCAACTTCACGCCTCGCAATCTCTCGCAACCTTTTTGAGCCGCAGCCCGGTTCCTAGCCTGCAGGCATGGGTGAAACGATTCTCGATGTCAGCCACCTGAGCGTGCGGCGCGGCGCCCAGCCGGTGGTGGATGACGTCAGCTTCTGCCTCACCGCCGAAACCGACACCGCCCTGGTGGGCCCCAACGGCGCCGGCAAGAGCACCCTGGTGCAGGCCGTGCTGGGGTTGATCCCCCGCCAGCAGGGCAGCATCCAGCTGCTGGGGCATCCCCTGGGACCGCGCGGCGAGCTGCCGGCTGCGGTGCGCGACCAGATCGCCTATCTGCCGCAGCAGTTTGCCGCCAAGGGCCGGCTGCCGCTCACGGTGGCCGAATTCGTGGCCCTGGGCTGGACGCCCGAGCGGCCCACCTGCCCGCTCAGCCTTTCGGGCGCCCGCCGCCGCCAGCGGCGCGAGGCGGTGCACCAGGCCCTGCAGCTGTGCGGCTGCGAGCGGCTGGCCCCAGCGCTGCTGAGCGAGCTGTCGGCCGGCCAGCTCAAGCGCGTGTTGCTGGCGTTCTGCGTGGTGCGGCCGCGCCGGCTGTTGCTGCTCGACGAAGCCCAGGCCGGTCTCGATGCCCAGGCCAGCGATCACTTTCACAACCTGCTCTTCGAACTGCGGCGCTCCCAGGGCTGGACGATCCTGCAGGTCTCCCACGATCTGACGATGGTGCGGCGCAGCTGTGACCGGGTGCTCTGCCTCAACCGCAGCCTGCGCTGCAGTGGGGCCCCGGACCATGCACTGGCACCGCCGCAGCTTGAGCGGCTCTATGGCAGCGGCTTCGTGCCGTATCACCACCATCACCATCAGCCTCAGGGGGTGCAGCCGTGAGCGCCGAGGCCCCCACCCTGCTGGTGCTGCTGGCGCTGCCGTTCATGCAGCGGGCCCTGCTGGCCGGCCTGCTCACCGGGGCCCTGGGCGGCCTGCTGGGCAGCGTGGCCGTGCTGCGCCAGCTGTCGTTCTTCAGTGATGCGCTGGGGCATTCGGCCCTGCTGGGGCTCACCCTGGGCGTGATCCTCGGCATCAACCCCACCCTGGCGCTGATTCCCTTCGCGGTGCTGTTCGCCCTGCTGGTGAGCCGCCTGATCGAGCGCAGCCGCCTCAGTGCCGACGCCCTGCTCAACATCATCTATTCGTCGTCCCTGGCGATCGCTGTGGTGGCGCTGAGCCGCATGCCCGTGCCGGGCGCCAGCCTGGAGCAGTTGCTGTTCGGCGACATCCTGGCGGTGAGCTGGCTCGATCTGGCCCTGCTGGCTGGCCTGTTGGTGGCGTCGGTGCTTTACCTGGGGTTGACCCGCCGCCGTCAGATTTTGCTGAGCCTCGATGAACCCCTGGCGCGCTCGCGCGGGGTGGCGGCCGAGCGCGACCGGTTGCTGTTCGTGGTGCTGCTGGCCCTGGTGGTGGCCCTCTCGATCAAGGCGGTGGGGGTGCTGCTGATCAGCGCGTTTGTGGTGATGCCGGCCAGTGCCGCCCGGCTGCTGAGCCGCAGCTTCAACGCCTACGTGCTGCTGGCCTGCGGCCTCGGGGCCGGCGGGGCGGTGCTGGGGTTGCTGGCTTCCGGGCTGTTCAATCTGCCGTCGGGCCCGGCTGTGGTGATCGTGCAGCTGCTGGACTTTCTGGCGGCGTTGGCGGCAGCTGCAGGCGGCCGCTCTGGCGCAGCAGCCATTGCATCGTCTGGCGATCGCGGGCGCTGAGGCGCAGCACCGGCTCGGGCCCGGCCTGCACGGCCATGGCGTCGGCGCTCTGGTCGCTGTGCCCCCACAGCCCGAAGGCGTGGCCCAGCTCATGCAGGGCCGTGGCCTGCAGGGCCCGGGGGTTCTGGGTGGTGCCGATCAGCACCTCCACCCGGGGCTCGGCCTGCCAGCGCTGCTGCCGTTGCACAGCCAGCAGCTGCAGCACGGCCCGGCCGTTGCTGGCGCGGGTGCGGCCATCGCTGAGCCGCTGCAGCGGCGGCCGGCGGCGCCAGATCCGCACCTGGGCCTGATCGGGATCCTCGACCGCGGTGATGCCGAGCAGTTGCTGCCATTCGGCCAGCGCCTGCTGCACGGCATGGAGCCACTGGCGTTCGCGCAGCGCTGCCGCCGTGCCGGCTGGTTCGCGCAGCGGCTCGATCCACACGCACCAGTGATCGCGCACGGGCCAGCCTGCCGGGGTGGGGGCCAGCCGCTGGCTGTAGGTGCCGGCTGCGGCCGGTTCTGGGGCAGGGGGCTGTAGGCCAGGGGCGATGTTCGCGGCTGCTGCCGCCGTCCACCGCAACGGGGCCGTTGCCCTAGCCCCAGGGCAGGCGCTGGTGCCGGCCTGGGCGGGAGCAGCCAGGCAGACCATCGCCAGCCAAGCGGCACAGCCCAGCGGACCGGCGCCCCGGGTGCGCGCCATCAGGCGGCCGGCAGCCCCACGCCGCGGGCCATCAGGGTGGCCATCAGGGGGATGGCCGCAAAGCCCACCAGTTCAATGTTGAGAATCCAGCCCAGGCGCTTGGCCAGCGCTTCACTCACCTGGGGCAGCTCGCCCTTGCGCAGCGGTATCGCCCAGAGGATGTAGGTGACCGTGGGGTAGAGCGACAGCCCGCCCACGGCCAGGTAGATCCCCACCTTCCACCAAAACAGCGGATTCTCGGTGTAGAAGGCGCTGCCATGGCCGAAGTAGAGCACCCGCAGAATGCCGCTCACCAGCAGCGCCAGGGCGGCCATCCCGTAGACCACATCGGTGATCACCATCAAGGTGGCCTCCTGCTTGCTGGGGTTGGCCTTGATCAGCCTGCGTTCCAGCACCAGGGCCCCGAAGCAGAGCATGAAGCTGAGGTAATGCACGTAGGCCACGCCGGCCCGCTGCAACACGTCCGGGGCAATGGCGGCCAGGGTGGTCATGAACCTGCATCAACAGACGGACTGCCGCCGACCGTAGCTCGCGCCGGCTGGCAGACGTTGTTCAATCGCGAAGCAAACCTGAAGTTGCGTAGCAATTGTGAAAGTCGGAAGCTTTTCGGTGAGTTTTTTAACGGCTCAGATTTACCCTTAGGTTCAATTCATTCTGCAGGCTCACCATGGCCAGCTTGTTGAGCGCCTTTCTCGGTGAGATCGGTCGCCATCAACTGCTCACTCCTGAGCAGGAACTCACCCTGGGCCGCAAGGTGCAAGCCATGGTGGCGTTGCATGAGCGTTGCACCACGGCCGGCGGCAATGGTCCGGCCTGTGAGTACAACGAATTGGAGCGCCGCACCCTGCGTCTGGGTGAACGGGCCAAGAACCACATGATCACCGCCAACCTGCGGCTGGTGGTCAATCTGGCCAAGCGGTATCAGGGCAAGGGCCTGGATCTGCTCGACCTGATCCAGGAGGGAACCCTGGGCCTGACGCGGGCGGTGGAGAAATACGATCCCACCCGTGGCCACCGCTTCAGCACCTACGCCTACTGGTGGATCCGCCAGGGCCTGAATCGCGCCCTGTCGACCCAAAGCCGAACGATTCGCATTCCTGTGAATGTGAATGAAAAACTCACCAAGATTCGCGCCGCCAAGGCGCGCTATCTCCAGACCCATGGCGTGCTTCCCAATGCTGCGGCTCTCGCCGATCAGTTGCGCCTCAGCAAGGAGGAAGTCGAGGAACTGCTGACCTGCGAATTGCGCAGCGTCACGGTGTCGCTGCAGGGGGTGGTGAAGTCGAAGTCGGATCCTTCAGAGCTCGTCGATGTGCTGCCCTCGGCGGAATTGCCGCCGCTGGAGCGGGCCGAGCTGGCCGAACGGATCACCGCCGTCTGGACCCTGCTCGAGCGGGCCTGCCTCACCCCCAAGGAGCGCACCGTGATCATGCTGCGCTTTGGCCTCGATGGCAGCCACGAATGGCGCACCCTCGCCGAGGTGGCACGGCAACTCGGCTGCAGCCGGGAGTACTGCCGCCAGGTGGTGCAGCGGGCCCTGCGCAAGCTGCGCCGCGCCGGCCTCGAAACCGGTCTGGTGGAGTGCGATTGACCGCTTAGCCTGAGCATTGCTCTTCTCGGCGCTTGCGTCTGGGCGCTGTCGCAGCCCCGGGCCTGTCATGGCGATGACCACACTGACGCCCGACCAGCTCGAAGACCTGCAGTCCTTTCTCAAGGACTGGTTACGCCATGCCGGGCGCACCCAGGCCGACCTGCGCCGCTCTTTGCGGGCCGGCTCGGTGCGCATGCCGATGTTGGTGGATGTCCTGCACCGCACCTACAGCCGTGGTGGCCTCAGCGAGCTGGTGGCCCAGCTGTGCGCCATCGAGGCCGAGTGGCACGGCGAAGATCAGGCCGCTGTGCTCAATCAATTGGGGGAGGGAGCGAGTCTGCCGAGCGCGCTCAGTGGGTCGCTCGAGCAACTCGATCTGCTGCTGCAGGAGATCCGCCAGGAGCAGCCGGGCTGAGGGCCGCTGGCTCAGCCAATCGCCGCAGCCTTCGCCATAGTGGGGGCACCTTGCTGAAGGCCGTGATGTCAGGGCATCGATCGGTTGTTGTGTCGCTTCTGCTGGCGCTTGCTGCTACGGCAGCGGCCGTTTCGCCGCGCCACAGCGTCGCCCAGTCGCAGCAATACATGCTGGGTCCTGGCAGCAACGTTGGCAGCCAGACCAAGGTGGAGCCCAAGAACTGCGTCACCGATGCGCAAACCGGTGCCATCACCTGCGACACCCAGCTGGTCAACCCCCCCAGCGACACCCCGGCCAAGCCCAGTTACACCCCCTTCGGCAACTGAGGCGCTGACGGTCTATGATGTTTGACGACAACCCCTATCTCGCCCTGATCGATCACAGCGAGCAGCTGCTCGCCAAGCTGCTGGGGCTGCTGCTGCTGCTGGTGATGGTGGCGGCCTCGGCCCAGCTGGTCGGCCAGGTGATCTGGGCCCTGGGCAATCCCCAGACCGCCTGGGTCTCCGAGAAGTTGATCAAGGTGTTGGGCGATCTGCTCAACATCCTGATCGCCCTGGAGGTGCTGCAGAACATCACCTCCTACCTGCGCCGCCATGTGGTGCAGATCGAGCTGGTGCTGATCACGGCGATGACCGCCGTGGCCCGAAAGGTGATCGTGCTGCCCCCCGGCGCCGAGAGCAAACCGCAGCTGCTGGCCGGACTGGGGCTGGCGGTGCTGGCGCTGGCGGCGGCCTACTGGTTGGTGAAGGCGGTCAACCTGCCTCGCCAACGCTCCAGAACAGGGCCAGCCAGATTGTTCCGGGATCAGGATCCGTAGCCTCGACACGATGCCGCGCTCCGGCGGGGATCAGCAGCTGATCGCCGCGGCTGAGGGTCCGCGGCTGGGCTTCAGCCTCAAAGCGCAGCAGGGCGCTGCCCTGCAGCAACAGCACCCACTCGTGCTCGCCCTGGTCGTACCAGAACCCTGCCGGACTGGCGGCCCGATGGGAGTGGATGCGCAGCAGCCGGCAGCTGGGGGTGTCCAGCAGCACCGTGGAGCTCTCCTGGCCTGGTGGCGGCAGGGCGCCGCTCAGCAGGTTGGCGTCGCCCGTGGCTGCGCCCTCGTCCTCGCCCCAGCGCCGGCCGATCGCAAAGCCGTGGCTGCGGGCCAGGGCCACCACTTCGTGGTGGCTGCTGCAGGCGGCCAGGGCCAGGCGCACGGCGGGGTTGGCCTCGCTGAGGGCCACGAAGGCATTGAGCGCCGCCACCTTGGCCAGAAACTGCTGCAGCTGGGCTTCGGCCATCGGGGCCCATCAGGGGGGCGTTCAACGGCTTAATTCTGCAGCGGTTTGGCCATGCGCCATCGCACGAAGCTGACGCCGGCAAACAGCACGGTCTCCTCGGCGTCGATCTGCCAGCCGCGGCGCAACAGCAATGGCCGCGACAGCTGGCTGGCTTCGGTGCGCAGCCGCGGCACCCCCTGGCTGCGGGCGTGCTCCTCGAGGGCCGCAAGCAGGGCGTTGGCGCGGCCCTGGCGGCTCCAGCGCCCCTCGCAGTACAGCAGCGACAGGCGATCGAGCGGCTCGAGCACGCCAAAGGCGGCGATCGCCGCGGCGCTGGGCAGCACCGGATTGACCAGACACCAGCCCCGTTCGATCGCCGCCGCCACCGCGCTGTGTTGCAGCGGATGCCGGGCCCAGGCCTGCACCTGCTGCGGGCTGTAGAGCCCCGGGCACTGGCTGCGCACGGCCTCGCCATAGACGCGCAGCAGCTGCGGCAGGTCGGCCTGCTGAAACGGGCGCAGCTGGTGATCGGCCTGCTCGGGTGTGCTGCTCATGCCCCCTGCTCAGCGCCGCCTGCGCCCAACGCCAGCCGTTGGCCGGGCTGCAGGGCCAGGGGGGCGAAATCGTCGGGGGTGCAGCTGAACATCACGATCTGCAGGCCCCGCTCGACGCCTCGCTGCAGCATGCGCCGCACCCCCTGACGCCGCTGCGGATCGGAGTTGCTGAAGGCATCGTCGAACACCAGTGGCAGGCAGCCGTTGTGGCCCGCTTGCAGCACCTCGGCCAGGGCGAGGCGCAGGGCCGCCGCCAGCTGTTCGCGCATGCCTCCGCTCAGCTGGGCGAAGGCGAAGCTCTGGTTGCCCTGCTGCAGCTGCAGATCGCCGAAGCCCTGCTGGGGGTCGTAGCCCATCTGGGCGGCGCCGGCCGCGGGCAGCCCCAGGGCATCGAGATAGCCCTGCAGAGCCGCCTGCAGCGGCAGGCAGTACTGGCTGGCGGCCTGCTGCTGGGCGCGGTGGAAGGCCTCCAGTACCAGGTTCAGGGCCGCGGTGCGCTGCTCGAGACGCAGCCGCTCGGCCTGGGCCTGCTCCCAGGCGGCCTGCAGCTGCTCCACCGCCGCCACAGGATCGTGGGCGCCAAGGCTGCGGCACAGCTGCTCCTGCTGGCCGCGGCGGGTGAGCAGGGTGTCCTTTTCCTGCTCGAGCTGCTGCAGGCGCGCTGCAGGTGCCTGGCCCTCGGCCAGGGGGTTGGCCCCCAGCTGCTGCTGCACCGCTTCGATGCGGCTGCGGCTGCTCTGCAGCTGGGTGTCCAGCTGGGCCAGGGCAGCGGCCAGCTGCTCGGCATTGCCGTGCTGCCCCTGCAGCTGTGCCAGCTGTTGCTGGGCGGCGGCCAGGCCACCGCTCAGGCGGGCGGCTTCGGCCTGGTGCTGGGCCTGCTGCCGGGCCAGGGCCTCGAGCTGCTGCTGATCGCTTTGGCGCAGCTGCTCGATTTGGGCGCGCTCCTGGCCCAGGCGCTGGCTGGTCGCCCTGAGCGTGTCCTGCTCGGCATCCAGGGCCGAAGGATCGGCATCGGCATCGGCGGCCGCCGGCTCTGACCCCAGCCGCTGCAGGGCGGCCAGCAACCGCTGCCGCCGCGGTGCCAGCTCGGCCAGCTGGGCATCAAGCCGGGCCCAGGGAATGGCCTGGGCCGCCTTGCGCAGGTTGGCCAGTTCGCTCTCCAGGGCCTGGCGCCGCTGGGCCAGGGCGTCGGCCGCCTCGCTGCTGTCCTGCGCCAGCTGGGTCTGCAGCTGGCGCAGCTGCGCTTCGGCCTGCAGCCGCCGCTCCCGCGCATCGCCCATGGCCTCACCGCCGCCGGGGCTGATCTGCAGCTGGGTGCCGGCGCCGATCTGCAGCACGGTCGGCTGCTCGAGCAGTTGGTCAGCTCCCTCCTGCAGGGGCTGCCCGGCCAGCTGCACCGGCTGATCGGCACACAGCAGCGACAGGCGGGTGGCCATGCCCTGGCAGCGGGCCTGGGCCTGGGCCAGGGCCTGCTCCGCCTGGCGCAGCTGCCGCACCTGCTGCGGGTCGATGGCCGGCAGGGCGTCCAGCTGCTGCTTGATCCCCTGGGCCTGCTGCTGCAGGGCATCGAACTGGCTCTTGTGGCTGCGCAGCTGCTGTTCTTCGCGGGCCAGCGCCGCCAGATCGCGCTGCGCCCCCACGATCTCTTGGCGCACCAGCAGGCGCTGCTGCTGCTGCTCCAGGCTGGCGCCCTGCTGCTGCAGCGTCAGCAGCCCCGTGCTGAGCTGCTGCTGCTGGTTTTGCTGCTGGCTGAGCAGCTGCTCAATCTGCTGCAGCTGCTGTTGATCGGCCTGCCGTTGCAGCTGCAGTCCCTGCAGCTGCTGCACAGCGGCCTGCAGTTGCTGCTGGCGTTGCTGCAGCGGCTCGTGCTCGGCCTGCAGCAACTGGATCTGATTGCGCAGCTGGCCCTGGTGCAGCACGGCGGGCCGCTCCTGCTCGTCGATGGCCGCCAGGCGAAGCCCGATCTGGCGCAGCTCCTCCATCGCTGCCTCAAGTTCGGCCAGCCGCTGCTCGCCCAGGCTCAGGGCGGTGCGGGCCTCGCTTTCCCGTTGCTGCGCCTGGGCCAGGGGTGAGCCGGCGCGCACCTTGCCGGTGGCCGTGAGCTGCAGCTCCCGTTGCTGCTGCAGCTGCTGCTGCACCTGGCGATCGTGCGGTGATTCGAGCGCCGCCGCCGTGGCGCTCAGGGCGGCATCGCTGGCGCCGCGCTGCTGCAGCTGCTGCACAAGGGCTGGCAGGTCGTAGGCCTCGCCACCGCTGGCCAGCGGATCGCTGCCGGCTTCGCCCTGGCGCACCCACAGGTGGGCCCAGCGCAGCGGCAGCTGGGCGATGCGCCGGCCCTCGACCGGGCCACTCACCTGCAGCAGCGCCGCCAGCTGGGTTTCGGCGGCCTGGCCCAGCAGCGTGCCGCCCTCGGCTGAGCTGAGCTGGCAGGTGCCGCCGCTGCCGGCAAAGCGTTTGCGCAGCAGCCATTCGCCGCCGGCCGCCGCAAAGCGCAGTTCCACCTCGGGCAACCCGCCATGGGTGAGCGAGCGCAGCTCCTCAACCCCCCGCCCCGTGGCTGTGGCCTTGAGGAACAGGGCCTTGTGCAGGGCTTCGACCACCGTGCTCTTGCCGGTTTCGTTGGCGCCGGCGATCAGGGTGAACCCCGCGTCGAAGCGCAGCTCCAGCAACCGGTGCTGCCGCACCCGCTCCAGCCGGGCCGCGATCAGGCGCATGGGGTCTGCACGCTTCGGTGCAGCTCCAGCAGGGCCGCCGCCAGCAGCTCCCGCTGGGCGGGCTCGGTGGCGGCGGCCAGCTGCTGCTGCAGATCCCGCACCACGGCTGCCACCAGCGGAGCCTCGGCCAGATCGGCCAGGGCCTGCAGCTCCTGGTCGTCGGCACTGATCCCCACGCTGCCGCGACGCTTCAGCCGCAGCAGCTGGGCCTCCCAGCGCTGCAGCAGGGCTTCGAGCTGCTGGTGAGCACGCAGGCTCAGGCATCCGTCGAGCTCGAGCAGCAGCAGATCCAGCCCCACCCGATCGGCCAGCAGCTGATCGATCTGGCGCTCCAGCCGGGGCAGATCGGCGTCGCCGCTCAGGGTCATCTGCAGGTCATGCCAGCCGCACTGTCCCGTGCCGTGGGGGGTGACCTTGGGCGGCTGGCCCCGTTGCAGCTGCACCTCCAGCACCTGGCCGCTGCGGTACTCAGCGCTGCGGGCAAAGCGATCGGGTTCAGGCGTGCCGCTGTACCAGGCCTTGGGGTGCACCTGCTTGCAGCCGTGCCAGTCGCCCAGGGCCAGGTAATCGATCTCGCCCAGCCAGGGGGCCTTGAGGTTGATTAGGTTGACCGGGCCGCTGGGGTTCTCGTCGTCGAGATCGCTACCGGCAAAGCCGCTCACACCGCCATGGGCCAGCACCAGGCGCGCTTTGTCGGCCGGCATGCTGGCCCAATCAAGCGCCGCCAGCCAGGCGCAGGGGTCCTGGCTTTCATGCCGTTGCTGCAGGCCGCAGGGCAGCACCACCAGCGCCTCGAGCTCCAGCGGCTGGGGATGCTGCAGCACCTGCAGCTGGGGTGCGCGCCGCGCCTGCTCCTCGGCAAACAGCGGGCTCTGCCAGATGCTGCCCGGTCCGCCGTGGTCGTGATTGCCGGGGATCACCAGGGTGGGGCAGCCGATGCCGCCAATCGCGGCGCAAACTGCGCTCACCTCGCTGGCGGCCGGGGTGGGCGAATCAAACAGATCGCCCGCCACCACCACAGCGCTGGCGGCCCGGCTGGCGGTCAGTTCGGCGATGCGTGCGATCGCATCCAGACGGAGCTGGCGCAGGCGGCTGCGCTTGTCGGGGTCGCTGACGCGCCCGTAGGGCTTGCCGATCTGCCAGTCGGCCGTGTGCAGCACCGTCACCGGTGGAGGCATCCCAGCTGGCACAGGTCGCTCCAACCAACAATCGGCGGGGCTCCTGTCTAGCGCCCGTAGCCCCAGACTGGACTCGCTTCACGCCTGGGTGTCATGGTTGCTCTGCTGCAGCGTCTGCTGCGGGTTGCGGTGTTGCTGCTGGTGGCCCTGCTGGTGCTGTGGCCCCGGCCGGCCCTGGCGACTGCCGATGGCGCCGCCCTGTTTGACTTGCACTGCGCCGGCTGCCACGTCAACGGCGGCAACATCATTCGCCGCGGCAAGACGCTCAAGCTGGCGGCCCTGGAGCGCCAGGGGCTGGCCAGCCCCGAGGCGATCGCCCAGGTGGCCGCCGAAGGCCTGGGCCAGATGAGCGGCTACGGGGCCGTGCTGGGTGAGGGCGGCCCCGAGGCGGTGGCGGCCTATGTCTGGCAACAGGCAGAGGCCGGCTGGCCGCGGGCCTAGAAGGCCTGGGTCCAGGGGTGGATCTCGATGCTGGTCCAGATCCCCTCGCGCCAGTAGACGTCGGCTTTGACCAGCGCTTCCACGGCCTCGGCGCTGTCCCCTTCAAAGATGCCGAACACCCGGCTCAGGTCGGTGGTGGGTCCCAGGGTCACCAGGGTGCCGGCGTCCTTGAGCTGCTGCAGCCGCGCCAGGTGCTCTTCGCGAAAAGGAGCCCGCTTCTCGAGCACGTCCTCGCAGTAGGTGCCCCAGAGCACGAAACGGCGTGCCATGCCAGCGTTTGCAGATGCGCAGCGATCTTCCCAGATCCGAGCCCGGGCCCGCCGGCCGTTTGCAGGCGGTGCTGACGCCGGTGATTCCCGAGATCAGCGCCCTGGTGCGCGCCACGCCGGGGTGTGTGTCGCTGGCCCAGGGCATGGTGCGCTGGGGGCCGCCGCCTGGGGTGGCCGCTGCTGTCAAAGAGGCTCTGGCGGAGGAGGCCCTGGACCAGCACGAACCAGCCCTGGCCGCCGCGATTCACCGCTACGGCGCCATGGCCGGTGACCCTGAGCTGTTGGCGGCGATTCGTCAAGACCTCACCACCGCTGAGCGTCGCGGCGGGCCGCTCGATCTGGGGGGCGCCCAGCTGCTGGTCACGGCCGGCAGCAACATGGCCTTCAACGCCATCGCCCAGGTGATAACCGATCCCGGTGATCAGGTGATCGTGCCGCTGCCCTACTACTTCAACCATGTGATGGCCATGCAGCTGGCCGGCGGTGTGGCGGTGCCGGTCGATGCAGGCCTGGTGCTCGACCCCGAGCGGCTGGCGGCGGCCGTCACGCCACGCACCCGCGCCATCGTGACCGTGTCGCCGGGCAACCCCAGCGGCGTGGTGCAGCCGCCCGAGGTGCTGGTGGCGATCAACCGGCTCTGCGCCCAGCGCGGCCTGTTTCATCTGCACGACGAGGCCTACGAGCACTTCGTGCATGGCGCCACGCCCCACTGGAGCCCGGGGTCGCTGCCCGGCGCGGCGGCCCACACCGTGAGCCTGTTCTCGCTTTCCAAGGCCTATGGCATGGCGGGCTGGCGCGTGGGCTATGCGGTGGTGCCCGAGGCGCTGATGGCCGGCGTCGCCCAGGTGCAGGACACGGTGTTGATCAGCCCGCCGCGCCTCACCCAGCGGGCCGCGGTGGCGGCGCTGACGGCTGGCAGCGACTGGTGCCGGCCCAGGGTCGATGCGCTCGGTGCCTTGCAGCAGCAACTGGTCGACGCGGTGGCTGCAGCAGGCCGCAGAGGCCTGCCCGTGCGGCTGCTGGCCGAGCCCGATGGCGCCTTCTATGGCCTGCTGGCGCTGGAGCCCGCGGCCTCAGCGCGCCTGACCCGCAGCGGCCTCGACGCCCGCGGCCTCATGCGCCAGCTGGCCGCGCAGCACCGGGTGGCAACGGTCAGTGGCGATGCCTTTGGCCTGGACGGCCATGTGTTGCGCCTCAGCACCGGCATGGTCGACGGGGCCGAGCTGGCTGAAGCCCTGCAGCGGCTGTTGGGCGGGATTGATGCGGCGCTTGCAGGGGCCTGATCGTCAGCTCCCTGGACAGCCCAACTTGACAGCGCAAACCACCGCTGCACGATTGGTGCCTCTGCTGCTCCATTGCGTTGTCGTCCCCACAGCCCATGAGCCTCAAGCGCAAAGCCCTTGCGGTGGGGGGCGTGGCCCTGGGGGTGCTGGCGGTGGTGCTGGGGCTGCGCTGGCTGCTGGCCCACCTGGCCTACGAGCAGCAGCTGGCCCAGTGCAACGCCCTGCGCGATCAGCTGCAACAAACCAAGAGCCGTCTCGACACCACCACCCGCGACATGCGCCAGGCCCGGCTCAACCCCGAGCAGGCCAAGCTGCTGCGCAGCACCGACCCCGCGGCTTATCTCAACTATTCGGAGAAGGTGGCCACCAAGGTGGACGCCGTCGCTGATGTGGGCGAGCAGCTGGTCACACTCAGCAGCGACTACCAGGCGGCCCGCTGCCTCGATGTGGTGCGTTGAGCCCCGCAGCGAAGTCAGTTCAGCTGGCCCCAGCGACCCATGAACGACCAGCGCACGTGCAGGGCTGTCGCACCGCCCTGGGGCCACAGCGGCAGCAGCGCGGAGCGCAGGGCTGGAAGGGGGTCAACACCTGTGGCGCGCGCTGCCT
>Ga0194124_10001335_pt1 | contig 31656 bp, 29 predicted proteins | sample TA2KigCas0mmetaG_FD_148605 | JGI IMG/M metagenome (GOLD analysis project Ga0194124, IMG submission 148605) | Freshwater microbial communities from Lake Tanganyika, Tanzania - TA2015031 Kigoma Deep Cast 0m | ecosystem: Environmental > Aquatic > Freshwater > Lake | place: Tanzania: Lake...
GGGGACGCGGCCGAGCCGCGCGCGCACCACCGCCATGTCGCGCGCGTGGTAGACGACGCCGTCCTCCTGCTTGAAGGCCTGCTCGTGCTCCTCGTCGACGACGACGACGCTGAGGTCGCGATAGGGCAGGAACAGCGCCGAGCGCGCGCCGACGACGACGCGCGCCTCGCCCAACGCGACGTCGCGCCATGTCCGCTGGCGCGCCCCCTGCCCCATCTCCGAATGCCAGCTCGCCGGCGGCGCGCCGAAGCGGGCCTCGAAGCGCGCCAGCCATTGCGCGCTCATCGCGATCTCGGGCAGCAGCACCAGCGCCTGGCGGCCGGCGCGCAGCGCCGCGGCGATCGCCTCGAAATAGACCTCGGTCTTGCCCGCGCCCGTGACGCCGTCGAGCAGCGTGACGCGGAAGCCCGCGCCGATGCCCGCGGCGAGCTCGCGCGCCGCGGCGTCCTGGTCCGCCGACAGCGCGGGGCCCGGCCGCGCGCCGTCGGGGCGCGGCGGCGCCTGTGGCGCGACATGCGCGGGCACCAGCCAGCCGGCCTCGGCCATGGCGCGCACGACGCCGGCGCCGACGCCGGCCCCGCGCGCGATCGCGGCGGTCGTCGCCGGCGGCATCGACGCCATCGCCTCGAGCACGCGCCGGCGCGGCGCGGTGACGCGGCGCGCGCCAGGCTCGGCGACCACCGGGTTCGGCGCCGCGGGCGACAGCGTCCAGCCCTCGACCGCCACCGGCGGCTCCAGCGCCTCGGGCATGCTCATCGCCATGCGCAGCACCGCGCCCGGCGCCGACATCGTGTACTTCGCGACCCAGTCGACGAGGCGGCGCGACGCCTCGGGAAGGACGAGGTCGCCGACGCGGCCAAGCGCCTCGCGAAGTCGCGCCGGCGCCTTCGCCTCCGGGTCGGGCGGCGCGGGGTCCCAGACCACGCCGATCGCCACGCGCGCGCCGAGCGGCACGCGCACGAAGTCGCCGGGCCGCAGCCCATGCGCGGGATCGGCGAGGTAGTCGTAGGCGCCGGAGAGCGGCAGCGGCAGCAGCACGCTGATCCGGTCCAGGCCCTCGCGCGCTGCGTCCTGTTGCGTCATCCCCCCGGACTTTACGCGGCCACGCGCGCTATGGCACATCCGACGGAACGGGCGTGCCATGCGCGCGCCCCGGCAGGAGCGAGCGAAAGCCATGAAGTTCTTCATCGACAGCGCCGACCTCAAGGAACTCCGCGACCTCGCGGCCACCGGCCTCGTCGACGGCGTGACCACGAACCCGTCGCTGATCGCCAAGTCGGGCCGCGACATGCTCGAGGTAGTCGCCGAGATCTGCGCCCTCGTGAAGGGCCCGGTCAGCGCCGAGGTGACCGCGACCGACCACGCCACGATGCTCGCCGAGGGGCGCAAGCTCGCGGCCATCGCGCCCAACGTCGCGGTCAAGGTGCCGCTGACGCCGGACGGGCTCAGGACCTGCCGCGCGCTCGCCGACCAGGGCACGCCGGTCAACGTCACGCTGTGCTTCTCGCCGGCGCAGGCGATCCTCGCGGCGAAGGCCGGCGCGGCCTACATCTCGCCCTTCGTCGGCCGCCTCGACGACATCGGCACCGACGGCATGCAGCTGATCGCGGACATCTGCCAGATCTACCGTGCCTATCCGGCGATCCGCACCGAGGTGCTGGTCGCCTCGGTGCGCCACCCCGTCCATGTCGTCGCCGCCGCCAAGCTCGGCGCGCATGTCGCGACGCTGCCGCCCAACGTGCTGCGGCAGATGTACCAGCACCCGCTGACCGACAAGGGCCTCGCCGCCTTCCTCGCCGACTGGCAGAAGACCGGCCAGTCGATCCTGGGCTGAGGCCGTTGGCCGGCCACGGGACAAGCGCGGGCGCCGCGCCCGACCTGGAGCCGGCGGCCATCGCCGACTGGCTCGCGCGCCATCCCGACTTCCTCGCCAGGCGCCCCGAGCTGCTCCATGTCCTGACGCCGGTGGACGCGCGCCGCGGCGAGGACGTGCTCGACTTCCAGCGCTTCGTGGCGGGCCGGCTGCAGGACGACCTGGCGCGGCTGCGCCGCGGCCACGAGGAATTCGTCTGCGCGAGCCGCGCCGGCGCCTCGGCGCAGGGCCGAGTCCACGCCACGGTGCTCGCCCTGCTCGCCGCGCGCTCTCTCGGGCATTGCGTCGAGGTCGCCACGGTCGACCTCGCGCTGCATCTCGAGGTCGATGCCGTCGTGCTGGGCTTCGAGGCCGGCGCGCAGGCGCGCTTCGCCACCGCTGCGAGCGGCATCCGCGCCTGGCCGCGCGGGCGCATCGAGGGCTGGCTGCCGCCGGGGCGCGAGTCGCTGCTCGCCGGCCCCGTGGTCGGCGACCCCGCGCTCTTCGGCGCCGCCGCGCCGCTCGTGCGCTCGCAGGCGCTGCTGCGGCTGCCGGCGGGGCCGCTGCTGCCCGCGGGCCTGCTCGCGCTCGGCGCGCGCGATCCCGCGCGCTTCCAGCCCGGAGCCGGCAGCGACGCGCTCATCTTCCTCGCGCAGGCGCTCGCGCTGGTCCTCGCGGGATGGCTGGCCCGGTGAGCGGCGGCGCGCAGGCCGGCGACGAGGCGATGGCCGCTGCCCTCGCGGCGATGGAGCCCTCCTTCCCGGGCGCCACGCCACGGCTCGAGGGGATCTGCCGCGAGTTCCTCGCCTGGCTACGCCACGAACGGCGCGCCTCCGCGCATACCGTGCTCGCCTATGGCCGCGACGTCGCGGCCTTCGTCGCCTTCCTCTCGGCCCATCGCGGTGCCGAGGTCGACGACGGCATGATGGCCGCGGCGGGCCTCGCCGACCTGCGCGCCTGGCTCGCCAGCCGCCACGGCGCCGGGCTGGCCGCGGCGTCGAACGCGCGCGCCCTCTCGGCGGTGAAGGCGCTGCATCGCTGGGCGGCGCGCCAGGGCATCTGGGAGAACCTCGCCGCGACCGGGTTCCGCGGGCCGAGGCTGCCGCGCGGGCTGCCGCGGCCGCTCGACGCGACCGATGCCGCCGCCGCGCTCGAGGGCGCGGGCGCGATGTCGGAGGAGCCGTGGATCGCCGCGCGCGATACCGCCGTGCTGGCGCTGCTCTATGGTTGCGGGCTGCGCATCGGCGAGGCGCTTGGCCTCGACCGCGCGGCGCTGCCGCTGGGCGACGTGCTGCGCGTCTCGGGCAAGGGGCGCAAGCAGCGCGAGGTGCCCGTGCTGGCGCTGGTGCGCGAGGCGGTCGGCGAGTACGCGCGGCTCTGCCCGCATCCCGCGCGGCCACGCGGCCCGCTCTTCCTCGGCGCGCGCGGCGGCAGGCTCAGGCCGGAGATCGTGCAGGCGCGGCTGCGCCAGCTGCGCGCGGCGCTCGGCCTGCCGGAGCACGCCACCCCGCATGCGCTGCGCCATTCCTTCGCCACGCACCTGCTGGCCGCGGGCGCCGACCTGCGCGCGATCCAGGAACTGCTCGGCCACGCCTCGCTGGCGACGACGCAGCGCTACACCGGCATCGACGCCGCGCGGCTGCTCGAGGTCTACGACAAGGCGCACCCCCGCGCGCGCGCCGGCGCCACGGAAGGCTGAGCGCGGCGCGCGGCGAGCCCGCGCTTCAGCGGCGGTGGCCGACCTCGAAGTCGTTGCTGCCCGTGCGGTCCTGGCCGCGCAGCAGCCAGAGCGGGCGCGTCGAGAAGTCGACCTTGAAGCCCGACTTGTCGGAGGTCGCGATCAGGCCGCGCTCGAACACCGAGCTGCCCGGCATGTAGCGCACGGCCACGCCCGCGCGGCGCTGCGGCGAGCGGTTCGGGTTGGCGCCGTGGATCATGTAGACGTCGTGCAGCGACATCTGGCCGGGCTCGAGCTCGATGTCGACGGCCTTCGCCTCGTCGAAGCGCGGGTCGTCGACCTTCTGCGTCAGCACGACGTCGGTGCGGTCCTCGCGCATGTGGCTGTAGAGCTCGCGGCCCTCGTGGCTTCGCGGGATGACGCGCAGGCAGCCGTTCTCGCGCGTCGAGGGATCGAGCGCGATCCACGCGGTGCAGGTCGCGAGCGGGCGGATCGGCCAGTACTGGCCGTCCTGGTGCCAGGGCGTCTCCAGCCCGTCGCCGCCCGGCTTGCAGAAGACCTGGCAGCCCCAGAGGATGATGTCGTCGCCGATCGCGTCGGCGACCAGCTCGACGAGCTCGGGGTCGCGGGCCAGGTCGAGGAAGTCGCGCGAGCCATGCACGCCCTCGGCGTTGCGGCCCTCGATATGCGCGCTCACCAGCTTCTCCGGGCGCACGCCGGGATTGGCGGCGATCAGCCGGTCGAGCGAGTCGCGCAGCGCGTCGACCTTCTCCTTCGGCAGGCGCCAGCGCGGGATCACCCAGCCCTCGCGGCGATAGGCTTCCTTCTCGTCTGCGGTCAGGTGCGCCATGGCCTCTTCCCCCTGCTGCGTCCCACGGGCGCAGATTATTTGCGCCGCGGCCCGGCTTCAATGCGCGCGCGCGCCACGGCCGCACGCTCGCCGGCACGCCGACCGCGATGTCGCTCCCGCCGATGCCGGTCGTGGTCAAGGCGCCCGCGGTGCCGGTCGTCGTCGCGGGCCTGCCCGGCGCGCCCGGCGCCTGGAGCGAGCGCGTCGAGGCCGACGGCGTCGCGGCGCGGCTCGAGCAGGATGGCGCGCTGCATGGCTTCGCGCTGGTCGGCGCCGCAGCCACTCAGGCCGCGCGCGAGGCGCTGGCGCGCCAGATGCGGGCCTGGCGGGCCTGACGCACGCCCGCGGCGGGACTCGTCCGGCGCACGGTCCTTCGCCTATGGTCGCCCGTCGCGCGACGACAGGGAGAATGCATGGACGCGGTGATGGGCCATCTCGACGACCTCGTGGGCCTCGTGAAGGAACACAAGGGCTGGGCCGCGCCGGTGATCTTCCTCCTCGCCTTCGGGGAATCGCTGGCGCTGGTCTCGCTGCTGTTCCCGGCCACCGTCGTCCTGTTCGGGATAGGCGCGCTGATCGGCGCGGGCGGGCTCGAGTTCTGGCCGCTCTGGGCCGCCGCCACGGTCGGCGCGGCGCTCGGCGACTACGTCTCCTACTGGATGGGCGCGCGCTACGGCCAGGCGATCTTCGGGATCTGGCCCATGCGACGCCACCCGGACCTGCTGCCGCGCGGCATGCGCTTCTTCCAGCGCTGGGGCGTGGCGAGCGTCTTCCTCGGCAAGTTCTTCGGCCCGCTGCGCGCGTCGGTGCCGCTGGTCGCGGGGATCTGCGCCATGCCGCTGCTGCGATTCCAGGCCGCGGCCTGGTGCTCCGCCGTCGTCTGGGCCGCGGGCATCCTCGCGCCCGGGACGATCGGGCTCGGCCTGCTCGGCCGCTAGGCCTTGGCCGGGAGCAGGCCCGGCGGCAGCGGCACCGCGCCGTGCCAGGCGACGTTGGTGACCGCGACGAAGCCCTCCGAGAGGTGGTGGTTCTCGTCGCCATGCGCCGAGCTGCCCTCGCGCGCGCTCAGGATCTCCAGCCGCGCGCCGTCGGAGCCGCGCTCCAGGACGCGCACGCTGCGCGCGATCTTGTCGCGGCCGATGCGCGCCTCGCGCAGCGGCGCCGGGACCTGCGCGGGCAGGTTCAGGTTCAGCCAGTGGCCATCCGCGCTCCACGCCTCGCGCCGGCGCCAGAACGAATCGATGAGGCCGGCGAGCCAGTCGCCCTGCGCGGGCGAATGCAGGCCGAGGCCCTTCGGCCGCGACAGCGAGATCGCGGGGATGCCCCAGAACACCGCCTCGCGCGCCACCGCCATCGTGCCCGAATAGGCGACGTCCTCGGCGACGTTGGGTCCCTCGTTGATGCCGGAAAGCACGAGGTCCGGCCGTCGGTCGCCCTCGAAGAGGAAGGCCATCGCCGCGATGACGCAATCGGCGGGCGTGCCGGAGCAGGCGAAGCGCCGCTCGCCCGCGCGCGCCAGCGTCACCGGCCGGCGCAGCGATATGCCATGGCCTGCGGCGCTGCGGTTGCCGTCCGGGGCGACGACCCAGACGTCGTCGCTCAGCCGCCGCGCGGCATCCGCCAGCGCCGCGATGCCTACCGCGTCGATGCCGTCGTCATTGCCCACCAGGATCCGCATCAGGCCCTCCGCTTGCGATGTCCATGTCGTTCCCCGCCGCCAGCATCGCGCGCGCCGCGTCGGCGATCTCGCGCGGCGCGCGGCGGCCGGCGCGCAGCACGCGCAGGCGCGAGGCCTGCGCGGGGCCGATCGCGCCCGACGCGGCGGCGCCGATCCCCGCGGCCAGCCCGGGATCCTCCAGCACGACCAGCGCGCGATGGGCGCGCGCCAGCGCCAGCGTCGCGGCGCCATCGAGCGGCTGCGCGCGCACGACGTCCACCACGCGCGCGCCGATCCCCTGCGCCGCGAGCAGGCCCGCGGCGGCGCGCGCCATCGCGACGCCGCGGCCGACCGCGAGGATCGCGACGTCCTCGCCGCGCCCCGGGCCGTCGATGTCCGTCGCCGCGTCGGCGCCGCCGCCAGCGCGATCCTCGAAGCCATGTGCGACGACGACCGGCCTGTCGCCAGCGCCCAGCGCGGCGTCGAGCAGCGGCGCGAGCGCCTGGGCCGACGCCGCGTGCAGCACCTCGAACCCGGGCAGCGCGGCGAGGTCGAGCGGCGGCGCGTCGAGCCAGGCGCGGTCGTCGTGGCCAGCGGCGAGGTCGACGAGCAGCACGAGCGGCAGCCCGAGCCGGGCCCAGGCGCGAAGCGTCCCGCCGGCGCCGAGGAAGAAAAAGCGGCGGTCCGCGAGCACCACGGGGACCTGCCCGCCGCCCGCGAGGCCGCGGGCGAGGCCGAGGCCATGGCGCTCGCCCTCGCCCGCGCGCAGGCAGCGCGCGCCATGCGCGCGCGCGACCGCGGCGAAGGCGTCGGCGGACGCGCCCCGGGCCTGCAGCAGCACCAGCGTCGCGCGCGGCCGCGACGCCAGCGCCGACACGAGCGCGGACGCAAGCGGCTCGGATGCGCCGCGCGCCGCGCGAGGCGGCGGCGCAGGCAGGCGCCCGGCCGCGACATGGAGAAGCACGGGCTGGTCGCGAGGCGCATCGGCGAGGTTGCGCAGCACCGGCAGGAGCTGGTCGTAGCGTCGACCCGACACCGGCCCGACATAGTAGGCGCCGAGCTCCTCGAACATGAACCCGCCCGCGGCGATGCCGCGCGCGAACTCCTCGGCGCGGCGCGCGATGTCGTAGCCGGGCCCCGGCAGGTTGCGCACGATGCTGCGGCCGAGGTCGCGCATCGCGAGGTAGGGCGACGAGGACACGAGGCGCGACAGCTGCGCGGCGACGGTGCCGGGCAGGCCCGCGTCGTCGATCGCCGGGTCGAGCAGCACGACCACGAGGCGCACGGCCGCGGCGCGCGCGGCGCGGATCGCCTCGATCGTCGCGCCGCTCGCCATGGCGGCCTGGTCGATGACCGCGATCGCGTCGACCCGCTCGCCCGAAGCGCGCGCGGCGATGGCGAGGCCGAGCGCGGTCGAGACCGCGGTCGCCGCCTCGTCGCGCTCCACGACCCCGCCGGGCAGGCGCGGCGCCTGCCACGGCGCCCGCCGGCCCACGAGGCGCAGCCACGCCGCCTCGCCCAGCGGCGAGCCCCACACGATGCGCGCGGAGCGGCCGCGATATTGCGCGAAGAGCGCCGCCGCGGCCTCAACCCACATGCGCGCGGACGGGTCCGCGTCGGCGCCCGCCGCGGCGAGCAGGCCGCGCAGGTCGCGCGCCTGGCTGGCGCCGGCACGGTCCTCGACGATAGCGGCGACGCGCGCGACGAAGGCGTCGGCCGGCATGCCGGCGCTGCCGCCGCAGGCGATCCGCAGCGCATCCTCGCCGCCGGCCTCGGCACCGCCCGCGACGGGCGCGGGGCCCGAGGGATCGGGCGACGGCGCGACGGACAGGGCGACGTCCAGCGAGACATGGCCGAGCGGCGCGAGCCTGCGCTCGAGCGCGGCGACCAGGGCCCCGCCGTCGCCGCGCAGCCGCGCGAAGCCGTCCTCCACGCGCAGATCGACGCCGCGCGGGCGCAGGCCGAGCGCGCGCACCGCCTGCGTCGCCGCGCGCGCTTCGGCCGCGGGATCGGTGGCGTGCGGCAGGTGGACGAGGTCGCCGATCCCCTGCGCGAGCGGCAGGCCGATCGCGAGCGCGGAGGGCACGATCCCCTGCCCGGGCGCCAGCGCGATCGGCAGGTCGCTCGCCTGGCCGAGCGCGCGCAGCGCCGCCATCGCCTCGACGGGATCGTCGAGGCGCAGGGCGAGCACGACGTCGCGGCAGCCGAGCACCTCGAGGCGGCGCGCCTGCGCCATCGCCTCCTGCGCGCGCGCGATCGGCGGCGAAGGCGCGCGCGACGCTGCCGCGCCGCCGCGCGGCGCGCGCAGCAGCAGCCCGAGCACGCAGCCCCAGTGGCGCGCGACCTCCGCGAGTTCCGCCAGCGCGTCCGCGTCCTGGCATCCGGGATCGATCCACGCCGCGCGCGCGCCGGCCTCCACCGCGGCCAGAGCGATCGACGGATCGGCCGCGCCGACATCCGCGACCAGCGGCAGGGCGCAGGACGGCGCGACGCGCCCGAGCAGCAGCGCCGCCTCGCGCGTGGTGCAGGCGAGGCGCGCGAGGCCGGCGCCCGCCTCCTCGACCGCTCGCAGCGCCGCGATCGTCGCGGCGACCGCGCCGGGCGCCGCGGGGTCCGGGCGCAGCGCGGCCTCGATCGCGACCGGCGCGCCCGCACCGATGCGCAGGCCGCCGATCCAGGCCGCGCGGCTGGCGCGGCGCCGCGCGCGCGCGGGCGTGCCGGCGGCGGGCGTCACGGCGCGGCCCCGGCGCGACGGCCCGGGATGACGGCTGCGAACAAAAGTCCTAGCATCGGAACAAATATACAGCATCTGGACCGGGAGGCCCGGCGTGAGCGACGAATTCCGCGTGGTCCAGGTCTCGGACACGCATGTCAGCCACCGGCATCCGCATTTCCTCGCCAACTGGCGCCGCTTCGCCGCGGCCATGGCCGCCGACCCGCCGCGCCTCGTGGTCAACACGGGCGACGCCAGCCTGGCCGGCGCGCGCCATCCCGAGGACCTCGTCGCGGCGGCCGGGCTGCACGCGGCGCTGCCCTGCGCGTGGCGGATCGTACCGGGAAACCACGATGCCGGCGACCATCCGGCCCTGTGCGACGGCTCGGGCCGGCGGCTGGAGGTGACGCGCGCGCGCCTGGCGGCCTGCCGCGCGGCGCTGGGCCCCGACCGCTTCCTGGAGGACATCGGCGGCTGGCGCCTGCTGGGCATCAACGGGATGCTGCTCGGCAGCGACCTTCCGGAGGAGGAGGAGCAGTTCGACTGGCTCGAGGCCGCGCGCGCGGGGGCAGGGGGCCGGCTCCTCGCGCTCTTCCTGCACAAGCCGCCCTTCCTCTCCGACCCGGCGGAGCCCGGTCCCGTCTACTGGTCGGTCGACCCGCGCGCCCGCGCGCGGCTGATGGGGCTGCTCGACGACCCGCGCCTGCGCCTCGTCGGCTGCGGGCACCTGCACGAGCACTTCGCGCGGCGCCACGGCGCGGCGGAGATGCGCTGCTGCCCGTCCCCCGCCTTCGTCGCCTCGCCGACGCTGCAGCCCGAGCTCGCTGGCGGCACGCGAGAGACCGGCTGGCTCGAGCATGTCTTCCATCCCGACGGCGTCGCCACGCGCATGGTGACCGGCGGCGACCTCGCGCCTACCCTGCTCGACGACGTCGTCGACGAGGTCTATCCCGAGCGTCGCCGCTGACGCGGCGCGATCAGGCGGCCTGCCCGCCTCGAAGTACCGCGATCTCGTCGTCGCCGTACCCGAGTTCGCGCAGCAGCGCATCGGTGTCGGCGCCGAGGAGCGGCGGCGGCGATGCCGGCACGGGATCGCCGCTCGAGAGCCGGAAGCCCGTGCGCACCACCGCGATGTCCCTGCCGATCCCGGGCACGGCGGCGAAGCCATGCACGAGGCCGCGCGACGCGACCTGCGCATGCGCGAGGATCTCCGGCACGCCGAGGACCTCGCCCGCCGGCACGTCGGCCTCGTTCAGCCTCCGCGCCCAGGACGCGGCGCCGTCCGCGGCGAGCGCCGCCTCGATCTCCGCCTTGAGCTCGGCACGATGCCGCTTCCTGTCCTCGCGATCGGCGAAGCGCGTGTCGTCCACCAGCGCGGGCCGGCCGATCACGCGGCAGAGCGCCTCGAACTGGCGCTGCTGGTTGGCGGCGATGTTCAACGGGCCATCCCCGGTGGCGAAGGTGCCGGAGGGCGCGGCGGTCATGTTCTCGTTGCCCATGGGTCGCGGCCGCACGCCCGCGATCAGCCAGTTGGAGACCTGCCAGCCCATCGCCACGAGCGTCGCCTCGAGCATCGACACGTCGATGAACTCGCCCCGGCCGGTGCGCGCCGCGCGCAGGAGCGCGGCGGAGATCGCGAATGCGGCGGTCAGGCCGCCGATCGTGTCGGCGACCGGATAGCCGACGCGCAGCGGCGCGGTGGCCTCGTCGCCCGTGACGCTCATCACGCCCGAGAGCCCCTGGACGATCTGGTCGTAGGCGGGGTTGTCCCTGAGCGGCCCGTCCTGGCCGAAGCCGGAGATCGCGCAGTAGACGAGCCGCGGCCTGATGGCCGAGAGCGACTCGTGGCCGAGGCCGAGACGAGCCATCACGCCGGGGCGGAAGTTCTCGACGAGGACGTCGGCCGTGGCGACGAGGCGCCGGAAGGCCTGCTTGCCGGGCTCGGACTTGAGGTCGAGCGCCATCGAGCGCTTGCCGGCGTTCTGCGCGAGGAAGGAGGCGCCCATGCCGGCCCTGTTGAGCCCGGCATCGGCGCCGAGCTGCCGCGCGAGGTCCCCGGAGCCGGGGGCCTCGACCTTCACCACCTCCGCCCCGAGCAGCGCGAGCTGGTAGGTGCAGAATGGACCCGAGAGGACGTTGGTGAGGTCGACGACGCGGATGCCCGCGAGCGGGAGCGTGGCCTGCGTCATCGCGCGACGGGATCGACCGACGTCCATCGCAGCGTCCCCCCGAGCTGGCGGCTCACCGAGACGGCCGCCTGCCGCAAGACCACCTTGAACTCGCTCGCCTGCGGCTCGAAGCGGTTGAGGATCCCGGCGAGGGTCAGCGCGCCGACGAACTCGTCGTTCGGCCCGTAGACGGGGGATGAGACGCTCGCGACGTCGGGGTCGCGCTCCCCGAAGGTGGCGACCACGCCCTCGGCCGCGATCGCCGCGGCATGCGGCGTCGCGCGGCCCGTCCCGAAGGCGATCACGTGGCCGGGCGAGCCCTTCTCGACGGGGGAGATCTCGCCCTCCTCGACATGGCTGCGCGCGGAGCGCGGCGAGTTGACGCGGAACAGGCAGATGCGCTCGCTGCCGCGCACGATCCAGAACGAGGCGCTCTCCTGCGTGAGCGAGACCAGCGCCTGCAACGCCGGGCGGAGGATGGGCTCGAGCTCGAGGTTGCGGCGATACGCCGAGCCGAGAAGCCAGAGCGCCGGGCCGAGGCCATAGCTGCCATCGGCGCCGCGGCGCAGGTACCCGAAGCGCTCAAGCGAGACCGAGAGCCGCAGGATGGTCGGCTTCGTGAGGCCGGTCTTGAGGGCGACCTCCTTGAGCGACAGCGCGCCCGGCGCGTCGCCCAGCGCATTCAGTATCGTCATCGCGCGCTCGACGGCATCGACGCCGATGCGGTCGTCGGCGGCTTCCGGGTTCTTTTCCTCGACTTGCATCGCGCGCTCCCGATCGAATCTATGGGCGTCCGAAATGGCCGGCGCCTGCACGCACCTGCGGCGGCGATCCTACCGCATGGCCCGCGGGCACGAGAATCCGCGCCCGGATCGCCTCCAGGAGGAGGCGCGAGGCGATGTCCTCGGAGCGCCCCGACGGATCGAGCGGCGGCGAGACCTCCACGAAGTCGACGCCGCAGAGCGGTGCCCCGGACATGGCGCCGAGCAGGTCGAGGTAGTGGCGCGGCGTGATCTCGCTGTGGACGACCGAGCCGGTCCCAGGCAGGAACCCGGCGTCGAGCGCGTCGATGTCGATCGTCAGGTACAGCTGGTCGCAACCGGCCAGCGCATGGTCGAGCGCGCGGCGCGCGACCTCCGCCGAGCCCAGGCGATGCCAGTCCTCCGCCGAGAAGATCAGGCCGCCAGCCCCCTCGATCTCCGCGACGTCCGCCCCGTCGACCCAGCCGGCGATCCCGATCCAGACCATGTTCGCGAGGTCGAAGTTGGGCAGTTCGGCGACGCGGCGCGCGTTGGTCGCGTGGTTGTAGCGTCCCCAGGCGCCCAGCCTGTCCCCGTAGTCGAGATGCCCGTCGACCTGAATGTAGCCGATGCGCGCGCCCGGGCGCGAGCGGGCGAGCGCGCGCGACACGCCGAGGCATGCGGGATAGCCGTTGAAATGGTCGCCGCCGACGGCGACGGGCAGCGCGCCCGCCGTCGCGACCGCGCATGTCATCGCAGCGATGGCCTCGATCGTCGCCTCGACGTCCAGCTCGTCGATGGCGGCGTCGCCGAGGTCCAGCATGCAGGCATCGTCCCGCAGCGCATAGTCTCGCCCGGAGCGCGTGTCATGCAGGCCCCCGCCCGCCGCATCGCGCGCGAGCCGCTCCATGAGCGCGCTCGTCCCCGCGCGCAGCGCGCGCGGCCCGAAGCGCGCGCCGACGCGGCTGGAATGCGTGGCGTCGGACGGCATGCCGACGAAGCCGATGTCCCCGGACCGCAGTTGCGCATGCGTGCCGAGACGGGCGCCGAAGAAGCCGCGGACAGGGGAGCGGAAGGCGCGGTGCAGGTCATCCATGTGGCCTCTCCACGGGGCGGAGCGCGTCGAGCCGCGCGTAGACGAGGTCGAGCACCGCCGTGACCAGGAGCCGCTGGCCGGTCTTGACCGTGGACAGCCCCTGGCGCGCGGGATCGAGGCCGGTCAGGGCCACGCCGACGACGTCCTCGCGCCCGAGGCCGCGCAGCCACTCGCGGCATTGCGACAGCGAGAGCCCGTCGATCCCGGCGAGGCGGCTTCCCCCGTGCCATATCGACGCGATCGCGCCGAGGTCGATCGAGACCAGGCCCGCGCGCCCTTCGGGCGGCCGGGCGGTCGCGGCCAGAACGTCGACAGGCCTGCGCAGGGCGGCCTCGAGGCCCTCGCGCATGGGCGCGACGAAGCGCGCGGATCCCCCGAGCATCGCCGGCAACGCGCCGCGCCGCGCGATCTCCGCGCAGAGCGCGGCGACGCGATCGGCGGCCGGGGCGTCGCCCGAGAGGAAGTCGATGTCGCCGAGGTCGACGAGGCGGTCCGCGATCGCCGCGCCATCGAGGCGCATGCGCCGGTCGATGTCCATCGCCGCCTTCATGTTCGACGAGAAATGGGAGCCGAAATAGGCCGAGGTCTCGCGCAACGCGAGCGGGCCGAGGCTTGTATCCTCGCGGCCATCGCCCAGGGCGACGCCGAAGGCGGCCAGCTGCCCTGGCCTCAGCTGCGCGATCCCGACCGAAGGCCCGCGCATGAACGGCAGGTGCCCCGCCATGCGCGGCGTCGGCGCATCCCTCAGGGGCATGCCGCGCCTCCGCCGACCTGGTCCGCGACGGCTTGCAGCACGCGCGCCGCGAGCGAGGCTTCGCGCCGGCCATCGAGGTCGAGGCCGGGCTTGAAGCCCGTGACATGGACGGCGGCGATGCGCCGTGCCGGGAGGGCGCGGATCGCGGCGAGCAGCCGCGAGAGGCCGCGCGGCGGCGCCATCGGCGCGAGGATGGGGGAGAGGTCGATGACCAGCGCGAGCGGCCCGGACGGAGGCCAGTCCGCCGGGGCGCGCGAAGCCTCCACCGTCGCGGCGCATCCGAGGCAGTCGCCGAGCGGCGGGTCGGGACGCCGACCGCCGACGAGGACCGGGATGGCACCGGTCGCCGCGATCGCCGAGACCTGGCGGCGCAGCGCCGCTGCCTGGCGCGCGGGCTCGAGCGGGAAGACGTTGAGGTCGCCGAGGTCGAGGCAGGGCACCGACGCGCGGATCCGCTCGAGCGCGCAGGCATAGCGAAGCTGGCGCGCGGAGAAGCGCCGCCCGTACCCGACGGGGTCGCCATGGTCGAGGAAGAGGCCGGCCATCGCGACGTCGCCAGCGCGCAGTTGCTCGAGGTCGCCTATCGGCGCGCAGAGGAAGGACGGCACCGGCAGCATCCGGGGCATCGCCCCGACGCCGGCTGCGACGGCGCTCATGTCGTGCCCTGCGCGCGCAGCGAGGCAGCGGCGATGGCGATCGCCTCGGCGGCGAGGATCTCGCCATGGCCGCGCGGGTCCCGCTCCGGCTCGAGCCCGGTCACCGCCATCGCGACGACCCGCAGCGACGACGCGATCGCGGCCATCGTCTCGACAACGTCGAGGGCGCCCATGCCACCGACATTGGCGATGCCGGACGCAGCCGCGTGCCCGGCGTCCACGGCGCCGAGGTCGAGGATGACCGCGACAGACCTGGCGGCGGCGACGGCGTCGAGCGCCGTGCGCACGCGCGCGGCGAGCGTCCCGGGCCCCGTCGCAGCCACGACGGCGCCGCCAGCCGCCAGCCAGGCGCGCATGGACGCAGCCGGCAGCAGGTCATGCGTGCCGATGGCGAGCAGGCGCCCCGCGGGCAGGCGGGGACAGGCATCGAGCCTGGCGGATAGCAGGATCGTCGCGTCCGGCGCTGCGTTCAGCGCGACCGCGGCCGCGTCGTCCCCGTCGCCACCCATGAGGCAGGCCAAGGCATGGCGGGGGGAGATCGCCGCGGAGATCGCCGCGGCGGGCGCCACGGCGTCTCCGAGGTCGGCGAGCGCGACCGCCGGGCCGCGATCGGCCGCGAACCAGCTCGCGTCGCGGATCGCGCGCGCGGCAGCCTCGTCGCGCGCGAGTCCGAAGAGCGCGACCTCGCCCGCGGCGAGGTCGGCCAGCGACGCGGCCCGCGCCCCGCGGTAGAGACGGTCGCTCGCGCCGAACCGGTGGATGGACCGCGCCGGCATGTCACGCGCTCTCCTTCGCCGGCCGGCCGAGGAACTGGGCCGCCGCGAGCGCGAGGACGGAGACAACGATCAGGCAGGTGGAGATCGCCGCGATCGTGGGGTCGATCTGGTCGCGCAGCGAGTTGAACATCCGCCGCGTGATCGTCGCGTTCTCGCCACCCGAGACGAACATCGCCACGACGACCTCGTCGAGCGAGGTGATGAAGGCGAGGAAGGCGCCGGTGAGCATCGAGAAGCGCACCTGTGGGAGCGTGATCGTGAGGAAGGCGCGCGCGCGCGACGCGCCCATGCTGCGCGCGGCCATCTCCTGCGCCATGTCGTAGTTCCTGAGGCTCGCGAGCACGGTGATCACGACGAAGGGCACGGCGAGCGCGACATGCGCGAGGACGACGCCGGCAAGCGTGTAGTTGAGGTCGAGGATCGCGTAGAGGTGGAAGATGCCCACGGCCACGAGCACGGTGGGCACGACGATCGGCAGCAGGACCAGGAACTGCACCCAGTCGCGCAGCCGCGTCGCGCCGCAGTGCATGCCATAGGCCGCGAGCGTGCCGATCGGGGTCGCGACCACGGTCACCAGGACGGCGGCGACCAGCGACGTGCGCGTGGCGTCCATCCAGGCCTCGGAACCGAAATAGGCGCGATACCAGCGCAGCGACCATGCCTGGGGCGGGAACTCGAGGTACTGCGAATCCGAGAACGACATCGGCAGGACGACCAGCGTCGGCAGCATGAGGAAGACCAGGACCATGGACCCATAGGCGGCAAGCGCGCGCCGCGCCCAGGGTGAACGACCGGGGAGGGTATCGCTCGCCATCGCGCTAGCGCACGAAGAGGCGGTCGAGCCCGAAGGCACGGTGGAGGAGCGCGACGAGGCCAAGCGCCATCGCCAGCAGCACCACGCCGAGCGCGCTCGCCGCGCCCCAGTTGGAGAAGATCGTGATCGTCGATTCGATGCGCTGCGCGATCATCTGGATGCGACCGCCGCCCAGCAGGGCGGGCGTGACGTAGAAGCCGAGCGAGAGCACGAAGACGAGGACCACGCCCGCGAAGAGCCCCGGCAGCGACATCGGCACGAAGACCCGCCAGAACGCGCCGGTCGGGGTGGAGCCCAGCCCGATCGCTGCGCGCACCAGGTCGCCGTCGATCGCCTTCATCGAGGCATAGAGCGGCAGGACGAGGAACGGCAGCATCACGTGCACCATGCCGATGATGCTGGCCTGCAGGTTGAAGGCCAGCTGGAGCGGCTGGTCGATGATGCCGAGGGACTGCAGCGTGCTGTTGACCAGCCCGCGCCGCTGGAGAAGCACGAGCCAGGCATAGGTCCGCACCAGCACCGCGGTCCAGAAGGGCAGCAGCACGCAGATCAGCAGGAGGTTGGCGACGCGCGGACGCTGGCGCGCGAGCCAGTAGGCGAGCGGATAGCCGAGCGCCACGCAGGTCGCGGTGACCGTCGCGCTGATCTGGAAGGTGACGAGGAAGGCGTCGACGTAGATGTCGCCGGCCAGCCGCCGGTAGTTCTCGAGCGACGGATCGCCGGCGCGGTCGAGGAACGAGAGCGAGGACAGCCAGAAGATCGGCAGGAAGACGACGACCAGGAGCACGAGCGTCGCGGGGAGCGTCAGGCCCGCGAACAGGGCCTGCTCGGCGCGGCGGCCGCGCGCCAGCACGTTGGCGTTGGCTGGAAGGGGCGCGCCCGTCACGCAGGATCCTCCGCGAGGACGACCGTGTCGTCGCGATGCAGGGCAAGCTCCACGCGCGCCCCGATCGCGGCGACGCCCGACTGCGTGGCGCGGCCGGCGGGCAGTCGTACCCTCAGCTCCAGCCCGCCGCCCGCGTCGACGATCAGCAGGAGGGAATCTCCCTGGTAGACCGCCTGCCGCACCTCGCCGCCCAGCCCGTTCTCGTCGGCTCCCGCCTCGGCGACGCGCAGGAGCTCCGGCCGGATGACGAGCCTGAGGTCGCGACCCGGCGGGACGGCGCCGGCGAGCTTCAGCGGCCGGCCCTGCAGCGTGGCGCCAGGCCCCGCGCGCTCGACCGGGAGCAGGACCGACTCGCCGATGAAGTCCGCGACGAAGAGCGATGCGGGCCTGCGGTAGAGGGCCTCCGGCCGGTCCACCTGCGCGATCCGGCCGCGATCGATGACCGCGATCCGGTCGGACATCGTGAGCGCCTCGCGCTGGTCGTGCGTAACGTAGACGATCGTCGCCCCGAGCGCGCGATGCAGCGCCTTGAGCTCGATCTGCATGTGCTCGCGCAGCTTCTTGTCGAGGGCGGAGAGCGGCTCGTCCATGAGGATGATGCGCGGCTCGAAGACGATCGCGCGGGCGAGCGCGACGCGCTGCTTCTGCCCGCCCGAGAGCTGGTGGATGCGCCGGTCGCCGTAGCCCGCGAGCTGCACGGTCTCGAGCGCCGCCTCGGCCCGGCGCCGCTGCTCGCCGTCGGGGACGCCGCGGATGCGCAGCGGGTAGCGGACATTGTCGAGGACGCTCATGAACGGGAAGAGCGCGTAGCTCTGGAACACCATGCCGAGGCCACGCTTGTCCGGGGAGGTCGCGATCATCTCGGCGTCGCCGAAGCGGATCGAGCCGCTCTCGGGACTCACGAATCCCGCGATCGCCATGAGCAGCGTCGTCTTGCCCGAGCCCGAGGGGCCGAGCAGCGTCATGAACTCGCCCTCGCTGATGTCGAGCGACAGCGAATCGAGCACGCGTGATGCGCCGTAGCTCTTGACGACGTCGCGGATGGCTATCGGCAGTGCGCGCATCCGCCTTTCTCCCTGTCCCGGCCGGTCGCGTGCCGGGCCCCGAGGCCCGGCACGCCGCGCGCGTCAGCCGCGCTTCTGCTTGATGCGCTCGAAGCGCTCGGTCAGCTGGTCGAGGCGACCGACGTAGAAGTTCGGGTCGACCAGCAGCTGCTTGCCGATGTTGGAGGGATGCGTGTTCACCTTCAGCGCCTCGGCCGGGGTGAGGATCCCCGTGGCGAACGCGTTCGCGTTGACCGGGCCGAGGGGCATCGCCTTGGCGAGGCGCGCCTGCGCGTCCGGCTTGAGCATCTCGTTGATGAGGCGCATGGCGTTCGCCTTGTTGGGTGCGCCGCGCGGGACCATCAGCGCGTCGATGTCCATCGTGCCGCCGTCGAACGCGTAGCCGACCTTCTTGCCGGAGCCGATCACGCTCTCGACGCGGTTGTGGCCCATGTGGATGATGTCGACCTCGCCGTCGCGGAGCAGCTGCGCGGACTGCGAGCCGCCGCGGTACCAGACCGAGACATGCGGCGCGATCTCCTCGAGCTTCGCCCAGGCGCGGTCCATGCCCTGCTGCGTCGCCAGCACCTTGTACACGTCGGCGATCGCGACGCCCTGCGCCATCGTCGCGGCCTCGAGGGCGTAGTTGACCTGCTGGAACAGCGACCGCTTGCCCGGGAACTTCCGCACGTCCCAGAAATCCGCCCAGGTCCGCGGGCCGTTCTCGCCGTAGGTCGACGCCTGCCAGGCGATCACCTTCGTGAAGTTGATGAAGCCCACGTAGTGCGAGTTGACGAGCTCGCGGGGGATGCCGTCGGTCGACACGACGCCGTAGTCGATCGGCTCGAGCGCGTTCTCGCGCTTGAGCGTCTCGGCGGTCGGCAGCTCCTGCTCGGTGACGTCCCAGGTCACCCGGCGCGCGGTGATCTGGGCGCGCACGTCCTGGATGCCGTTGGTCGTGTCCTCGCGCACCGCGATGCCGAGCGACTGTCCCGCCGGCTTGAGCATCGCCTCGCGCAGCGCGTCCTGGAACGCGCCGCCCCAGGACGAGAAGGTGACGCTGCCCTGCTGCGCCGACGCGCCGCCCGGGATGGACGAACCCGCGGCCAGTGCGCCGGCCGCGACGACCAGGCTGCGACGGCCAAGACCAGAACGCATGTGCATCTCCCTCGAATCCCCTGGTTGCCTCGCGCCGGGCCAGTGGCCAGCCGGCATCGAGACGTTTTGTCTGACAAAACGTGATTCCGGTATTAGATTTGTCTCATGGCTTTGTCAACCGATCCATTCCATCCAGATCGCCTTCCTCCAGCTTCGTCGGCTCGCCAGCGGAAGAACGCTATCGCTCGTTTTGTCCGACGGAACGCTTTCGGACGGCGCCGATGATCCGCCTCGTCGCCACGCATGCGCTCGGCGCCCTTGCCTGCGACGGCCGCGCGCTGCCGCGCCCGTCGCGCCCCTGGCTGGTCGACCTGTCCGTGCTCAAGCCCTTCGATTTCGTCCTGCCCGGCGACATCGCGGAATTCGAGCCGAGGCCGGACTTCGCGCGATGGGCGCTCGTGGACACGCCTCCGCGCCCCGAGGATGCGCTGCGCTGGAACGAGGTCGAGGCGGATGGCCGGCGCCTGCTCGTCTGCGACCGCGTGATCCTCGTGCGCGTGAGCTGGGACGACCTCGACGCGGCGGGCTACGTCCAGGGCCGGGACGTCACGATCGACGGGCGCCGCTTCTCCTGCAGGCTGCTCTCAGGCGGCGAGGCGTTCCGCGCGGGCGAGGATGGATACGCAGGCGGCGCGCCCGGCAACGAATGGGACGACATCGTGGGCGGTCGCGCGCATGTCGCCGGAGCGCCTGCCCCGCCCGCGCGGGCCGCGAGCGACGCCCTCGACGCGCATGCGCTCGCCGACCCGCACAACCGCCTGTGGAACTGGTTCGGCGCCGTCAGCTGGACGCGCGAGCCCTATCGCCCCGATCCGCGCGTCCGCGTCTGCCGCGGCTTCCACGCCGCGGGCTATTTCTACCTGAACACGCGCTCGCACCGGCACGAGGACATCGGCTGGCGTCCCGTGCTCGAGGAGCGCCCGCGCTGAGCGGCGGCGCGATCAGGCGGCCGGGATGATCCAGCCGTCGCGGATCCCGAGCGAGACCCGCGCGCCAGGCTCGAGCGCGCAGGGCTCGGGCGCCACGAGGCGCAGCGTCGCGTCGGGCGCGGCGTCGGGCGCGGCCTCGAGCGCGAAGGAGCCGCCGCGATAGGTGACGCGGCGCAGCGTCGCGTGGCCGGCGCCGGGCGCGGCGGGGGCGAAGGCGATGTCCTCGGGGCGCAGGCAGGCGGCGGCCGCGCGGCGCGGCGCCTCGCCCGGCGCGGCGCGCAGCACGCAGTCGATGCCGAGCACGCGCGCGCGCGCCTGGCCAGGCTCGGCGGCGGACAGAACGTCGCAGTCGAGCACGCTGGCCTGGCCGATGAACTCCGCGACCATGCGCGTCGCCGGCTCGCGATAGAGGCGCGAGGGCGGCGCGAGCTGCACCAGCCGTCCCTGCGACATCACGGCCACGCGGTCGGCGAGCGCCATCGCCTCGGCCTGGTCGTGGGTGATGTAGAGCATCGTGGTGCCGGTGCGGCGATGGTACTCGTCGAACTCGCGCTGCATCGCGCCGCGCAGGTGGGTGTCGAGGTTGGCGAGCGGCTCGTCGAGCAGCACGAGCGACGGCTCCATCACGAGGCAGCGCGCGAGCGCCACGCGCTGGCGCTGGCCGCCGCTGAGGTCGGCGGGGCGGCGCGCGCCGAGGCCCGAGAGCCCGACCGTCTCGAGCGCCTGGCCGACGCGCCGGCGCATCTCGTCGTCGCCGACGCCGGCCACGCGCAGCGGATAGGCGACGTTGCCGGCGACGTCCATGTGCGGCCACAGCGCGTAGCTCTGGAACACCACGCCCACGCGCCGGTCCTCCGGCGGGACATGCAGCCCGGGCCCCGAGACGGCGCGGTCGCCGATCGCGATCGACCCGCCGCCCAGCCGCTCGAATCCCGCGACGAGGCGCAGGATCGTCGTCTTGCCGCAGCCCGACGGGCCGAGCACGGCGATGAACTCGCCGTCGGCGATGTCGAGCGTCACCCCGTCGACCACCGGCGGGCCGCCGAAGTCCTTGGTCGCGCGATCAAGCTTCAGTCCCGCCACGGCACGACTCCCTTCGGCATGCGACGCCCGGCCAGCGACGTCGCGGCCATGATGGCGATGGTGACGACGACGCTGAGCCCGGCCAGCGCCGCCGCGTAGGTCGAATCGCCGCCCTGCTCGAGGCTGAACACGGCGACGCCGAGCGTCTCCGCGCCCGAGGACCACAGCAGCGCCGAGACGGTCAGCTCGTTGAAGGCGGTGAGGAAGACGATGAGCGCGCCCGCCGCCGCGGCCGGCGCCACCATCGGCAGCGCGATCGTGCGCTGGCGGAAGGCGAAGCGCGCGCCCGCCATCTGCGCGGCCTCCTCGTAGGAGCGGTCGAGCTGCTGGTAGGCGCCGACGACCGGGCGCAGCACGAGGATCAGGAAGCGCATCAGGTAGGCGACGAGGATGATCCAGACCGTGTTGTAGAGGCCGAAGCCGAGCAGCGGCAGCGGCTTGAGGAACAGAAGGATGCAGGCGATGGCGAGCACCACGCCGGGCAGCGCGTAGGGCAGCTCCGAGGCGAAGGCGAGCGCGCCCAGCAGCCGGCCGCCGCGCCGCGCCATGAACCATCCGAGCGGGAGGGACAGCGCGACGAGGGCGAGCGCCGCGCCGGCGGAGAGCAGGAAGCTGTTCACGAAGGCGCGGCGCGTCGGGCCGTGGTCGAACATCACGAAGCGATAGTTCTCGAGCGTGGCGTTCGCCGCCGTGAGCTTGACGCCATAGGCCGGCACCAGCGAGGTCAGCACCATCGCCAGCATCGGCAGGACGAAGGTGAAGAGGACGAGCCCCCAGGCCAGCGCCTCGGCCGCCGGGCGCCAGCGCCCGAGCTCGAAGCGCGGCGGGTCGGCGGAGGTCCCGCCGATTCGGTAGTCGGCGCGCGCCAGCAGCCGCGCCTGCAGCCAGATGCCGACGAGGACGATGAGCCCGATCAGGACGGAGAGCGTGGCGACGTCCGACAGCACGCGCGGGCCGAGGCCCGCGAGGCGCTGGTAGATCAGGGTGGTCAGCACCGTGTAGCCGCCGGGGATGCCGAGCAGCGCCGGGATGCCGAAATTGCCGACGCAGGAGACCATGGTCAGCATCACCCCCGCGACCAGCGACGGCATCATGATCGGCACGATGACCGTGGACACGACGCGCAGCGGCGACGCGCCGGTCGCGAGCGCCGCCTCCACGAAGTCGCGCGGCAGGCGGCGCAGGCCGGCGCGCAGCGTGAGGAAGACCAGCGGCGCGTAGTGCACGCCCAGGAGCAGGATGATGCCCTCGCGCGTGTAGAGCGGGTTGCGCGTGCCGAGCGGAGGCGCGAGGTCGAGCATCTTGAGCAGCGGGCTGGCAGGCCCGAAGACCTGCAGCCACGCGATCGCCGTCACCTGCGGCGGGATCATCAGCGGCAGCACGAAGCCGAAGACGAGCAGCGGTCGCGCCCGCACGTCGGTGAGCGCGGCCAGCAGCGCCATGACGCAGCCGATGGCGGCCGCGAGCAGCGTGCCGCCGAGCGTCGTCTCCAGGGTCCTGCGCGCCGCGTTCCAGGTCGCTGGCTGCGAGAGCACCGCGACCGCCGGCCCGCCGCCCGCGGAGGGAAAGGCGGATTCGAGTAGGAGCCGGAGGACGGGCGCGACCGCGAGGACCGCCGTGACCGCGACGAGCGCGGCCAGCAGCCAGTCCTCCCGGCCGCGGCCGGTGCTCGCGCCCATGCCCGCCGGCCCCCTCGCGCGTCGCGCCGGGCCTTACTGGCCGAAGCTGTCGGCGAAGCGCTTCTTGTCGGCCTCGATCGTCGCGAGCAGCCCGGCCATGTCCATCGGCATGATCCTGAGCGAGTCGACGCTGGGATAGCCGGCCGGCGGCGCGACCTTGCGATGCGCGGGCAGGTAGCCCTGGCCCACCGCGAGCTTCTGCCCCTCCTCGGAGATGAGGAAGTCGACGAAGGCCTTGGCCGCCTTCTGGTTGCGCGAGGTGCGCAGGATGGCGACCGGCTCGGTGACCGCGGTGAGGCCCTCGGCCGGGATCACGAACTCGACGGGCGAGCCCTTCTGCTTGGCATTGAGCGCCATGAAGTCGACGAGGATGCCGTAGGCCTTCTCGCCGCTCGCCACCGAGCGCAGCACCGCGCCGTTGCCGCGCACGGCGGTCGCCTGGTTGCCCTTCATCAGCGACTCGATGTAGCCCCAGCCGAAATCCGGACGCGCGGCGAAGGTGCTGACGGTGATCGCGGCGGCACCCGAGTAGAGCGGGCTCGGCATGACGATCTGGCCGCGATACTTCGGGTCGGCGAGGTCCTTCCACGACGCCGGGCGCTCCTTCGCGCCGGTGTTGTAGACGATGCCCGAGGTGATCAGCTTGGTCCCGAAATAGGTGCGGTCGCGGTCATAGGCCTCGGCCGGGAGGTTGGCGACGTCGGCCTCGGGATGCGCGAGCAGCCGGTTCTCCTTCTTGAGGAGCTCGAGGCTGATGCTGTCGGCGACCAGCAGCACGTCCGGCTTCGGGTCGCCGGCGGCGATCTCGGCCATCAGCTTGTTCATGATCTCGGTCGTGCCCGAGCGGAAGATCTCGACCTTCACGCCGGGGTTGCGGCGCGAGAAGGCGGCGGTCGTCTCGGCCGCGTCCTTGTCGGGCTGCGAGGTGTAGAGCACCAGGGTCTGGGCCGACGCGGCGGTCCAGCCGGCCAGCAGGGCCGCGGCGGCGGAGAGCAGCGCGGTCTTCAGCGTCTTCGTCTTCAGGGCCATGGGTCGGTTCTCCCTTCATGTCCGCCTCGCGGGGTGCGGGCGGCGCTTGCTTGTGCCGGCCGCATGTTGCGCCGGGATGACGGTTCGCCCGCGCCGGGACGCGGGCGGGGCGGCGGCAGATATGGTAGAGGACGCCGGCCGCGATCAAGGACCATCGGACGGAAGGCACAGGGGTGGACGACTCCAGCGAAGAGCAGATGCGCGCGCGGGTCGCGTGGCTCTACCACGTCGAGGGCCTGACCCAGGCGCAGATCGCGCGGCGCCTCGGCCAGAACCGCGTGCGCGTTCTGCGCATGCTGGCCGCGAGCCGCGAGGACGGGACCGTGCAGGTCCGCATCAATTCGCGCCTCGCGGACTGCGTCGCGGCGGAGCGCCGGCTGGAGAAGGAATTCGGCCTCGACGAGGCGATCGTCGTCCCGGGCCCGGCGGACCCGCGGAAGGTCGCCGGTTCGGTGGGCGGAGCGCTCGGTGCGTGGCTCGGCGACAGGCTGCGCGGCGGCCAGACGATCGGCACGGGCTGGGGCCGCACGCTCCTTGCCTCGCTGCGCGCGGTCGCCGCGCCGCGCGGGCGCAGGCGCAGCACCGTCGTCTCGCTGCTCGGCAGCCTGACGCGCGCCCATCCGGCGAGCCCGTTCGAGTTCGCGTGGCGGCTGTCCGGCGTGCTCGCCGCCGACTGCTACTACGTCGCCGCGCCGGTCTACACCTCGGACGCCGCGACGCGCGATTCCCTGATGGCGCAGCGCGGCATCCGCGAGCTCTTCGCGCGCGCCGGGCGCGCCGACATCGCGCTGGTCAGCGTCGGCGCGACGACGCCCGGCTCGACGATCCCCGACCTCGGCCTGCTGGAGCCCGGCGAGCTCGCCGCGCTGCGCCGCGCGGGCGCCGTGGGCGACCTGCTCGGCCACTACCTCGACGCCGACGGGCGCCTGGTCGACCACCCGCTGAACCAGCGCGTGATGGCGCTGGCGCCGGAGAAGCTGGCGCGGCTCCCGCACGTCGTCCTCGCCTCCGGCGGGGTGGAGAAGGCGGCCGCGATCCGCGCCGCGCTCAAGGTCACGCGCGCGCGCACCCTGGTCACGGACCTGCGCGCGGCGCGGCGCCTGGTCGAGGGCTGACGCCGCGCGCATCTAGAGCGCGAGCCAGGGCGCCGCGGCGAAGTCGCGCAGCCGCGACAGGAAGCGCATCGCCTCCGCCGGATCGAGCGCCTCGCGGTCGGCCGCGAGCGTGAAGGTCGCGCGGCGGTCGCGATCGATGGCGCCGAAGGCCAGCACCGGCGCCTCGCCCCGGCGCGGCGCGGCGGCGTGGCCCTCGATGCCGATGCGCCCGACATTCGCGAGCACCAGCGCATGGCGCGGCGGCGGCGGCGCGGCGCCCGCCGCGCCGGGAGCGGCGAGGCGCGCGAGCTCAGCGGCGATCCATTCCGCGCGCCGCCCCTGCAGCCCGGCGAGGACCGCGAGGCGCGTGCCCTCCTCGTGCGCGAGGGCGACGGCGACGTCCACGCTGCCGCCCGTCGCGCCGAGCAGCGCGGGATGCCCTGGCAGCAGCGCGGCGAGCAGGCGCAGGAGGAGCGTCGTCGGCCCGGGCGGCGCGGAGCCGGGCCGCGCGGCGGCGATGCGCGCGCGCAGCTCAAGCAGCGCGCCGAGATCGGCGCGGATGCTCGAATGGAAGGCCATGGGGGGCGCTGCGGACGCGGCGGCGCCGGCTGGCGCGGTCGACGTGGCGGCGCGCGCGGCCTCGACATCGGCGCGGCCGATGCGCCCGCGCGGGCCGGTGCCGCGCAACGAAGCCAGGTCGAGCCCGTGCTCGCGCGCGAGGCGACGGGCCAGCGGCGTGGCGCGCGGGCGCGGAGCGTCGCCGGCGGGCGGCGGCGCGACGCGCGGGGCCGGCGCGGCGAGGGCGGGAGGAAGGTCGGACGGCGCGGCCTGCGACGGCGCGGGCGCGATGGGAGGCGGCGGCGACCCGGCCTCCGCGGCCTCGCCGGCGGCGAGGATCCGCGCCACGAGGGTTCCGACCGGCACCTCGACGCCGGCAGGCACGAGGATCCGGCCCAGCGTGCCCGAGGCGGGCGCGTCGATCTCCATCGCCGACTTGTCGGTCTCGATCTCGAAGAGCAGCGCGCCCTCTCGCACGGCGTCGCCGGGCTGCGCCTTCCACGCGCGGATCGTGCCGCGCTCCATCGTCATGTCGACGCGCGGCATGATCACGTCGACGGCCATGTCAGCCCCCGGCGGCGAGGCTGCGCAGCGCGGCGACGATGTCGGGGACCTGCGGCACCGCCGCCTTCTCCAGCACCGGGTTGTAGGGCAGCGGCGCGTCGCGCCCGCCCAGGCGCATGATCGGCGCGTCGAGGAAGTCGAAGGCCTCGCTGCCCGCGACATGCGCGGCGATCTCCGCGCCGATGCCCAGCGTGCGCACGCCCTCGTGCACGACCAGGAGCCGGCCGGTGCGGCGCGCGCTCGCCTCGATCGCCGCGGTGTCGATCGGGCGCAGCGAGCGCAGGTCGATCACCTCGGCGTCGATGCCCTCGGGCGCAAGCGCCTCGGCGGCCTCGAGCGCGCGATGGACCATGATCGAGGTCGCGACCACGGTCGCGGTGCTGCCCGCGCGGCGCGTCACGGCGGTGCCGATCGGCACACGGTAGGGCTCGGCCGGGACATGTCCCTTGGTCTTGTAGAGGAGCTTGTGCTCGAAGATCAGGACCGGGTTCGGGTCGTCGATCGCGGCGAGCAACAGGCCCTTGGCGTCGTGGGGCGTCGAGGGCTGCACGACCTTGAGCCCGGGGACATGGGCGAACCACGCCTCGAGGCTCTGCGAGTGCTGCGCCGCCGCGCCGGTGCCCGAGCCGGCGGGCATGCGCACGACCATCGGCACGCTCGCCTTGCCGCCGAACATGAAGCGGATCTTCGCCGCCTGGTTGACGATCTGCTCCATCGCCAGGGTGACGAAGTCGGAGAACTGGAACTCGAGCACCGGGCGCATGCCGGTGATCGCGGCGCCGACCGCGGCGCCGGCGATGCCGAGCTCGCTGATCGGCGTGTCGATCACGCGCTCCTCGCCGAAGCGATGGACGAGGTCGCCGGTGACGCCGAAGGCGCCGCCATAGACGCCGATGTCCTCGCCGAGCGTGAAGACGCGCGGGTCGGCCTCCATCGCCTGCGCCAGCGCCTCGCGGATCGCCTCCGCGTAGGAGAGCTCGCGCGTCGCGGGCAAGGTCGTGTCAGGCATAGACGTCTCGCTCCAGCTGCGCGGGATCGGGGTCGGGGCTCGTGCGCGCGAACTCGACGGCCGCCTCGATCTCGGCGGCGGCGGAGGCCTCGATCGCCTCGGCCTCGACGGCGTCCAGGCGGCCGGCCTCGACCAGCGCGTCGCGCAGCCGCGCGATCGGGTCGCGCGCGCGCCACGCCTCGATCTCCTCCTTGGTGCGGTAGAGGTTGCGGTCGCTCTTCGAGTGCCCGCGCAGCCTGTAGGTCTTGCACTCGAGCAGCGAAGGCCCCTCGCCGCGCCGCGCGCGCGCGCAGGCCTCGTCGGCGGCCTCGACCACCGCGAGCAGGTCGTTGCCATCGACGATCACGCCAGGCATCGCGTAGGCGGCGGCGCGGTCGGCGACGTTGGCCACCGGCATCGAGCGCGCGGTCGACATCGACATGCCGTACTTGTTGTTCTCGCAGACGAACACGACCGGCAGCTTCCAGATCGCGGCGAGGTTGAGCGCCTCGTGGAAGGCGCCCTCGTTCGAGGCGCCGTCGCCGAAGAACACCATGCAGACCTGGCCGGAGCGGCGCATCTTCGCGCTCAGCCCGACGCCGACCGCGATCGGCAGGCCGCCGCCCACGATGCCGTTGGCGCCGAGGTTGCCGCCCGCGACGTCGGCGATGTGCATCGAGCCGCCGCGGCCACGGCAGTAGCCGGTGTCCTTGCCGAAGAACTCCGCGAACATGAAGCGCGGGTCGGCCCCCTTGGCGATGCAGTGCCCGTGGCCGCGATGCGTGGACAGGATGTAGTCGTCGGGGCGCAGCGCCGCGACGGCGCCGACGGCGCTCGCCTCCTGCCCGATCGAGAGATGCATCGTCCCGTGGATCAGCCCGCGGATGTAGCTCTGCTCGGCCGCCTCCTCGAAGCGGCGCACGAGATGCATGCGGCGCAGGCACTGGCGCAGCCCCTCCTCGCCCAGCAGCGCGAAGGCAGGGCGCTCGTTGCGGCGCGGCGCGACCGAGGCCTCGGCCCCGGCTCTCACGGCGCGGCCCCGGCGTCGCCGTCGAGCATGCGGTCCTGCAGGCGGCGCAGCCGCACGATCTCCAGCGTCTCGTCGAGGCGGCAATTGTCCTCGGTCAGGTATTCGCCGGCGCGGATCGGCGCCGTGGTCGTGCCGCCCTGGGCGAGGCCCAGCGGGACGGCGCGGATCGAGCGCGCATGCGCGCGCGTCGTCGCCCAGCCGCGGTAGCAGTACTCGCCGATCGCGTCGAGCCGCGTGCCGGCGGGCAGGTCCTTCTTCGCGAGCGCGGCGCATTCGCCGACCGGTCGCTCGAGCGGGATCATGTGGCTCTGGCGGAACAGCACCGCCGCTGCCGCGGAGAGAGGCACCTCGAGGCTGGTGAGGTGGTAGGGGCGGAAGAACGTGTAGTACGGGCCCTCGCCGAGATGGAGGTCGTGCATGCGCTCGCGCAGGCGCGGGTGGCGCGGCTCGGTCACGACGAAGACGCCCGGCGCGACGCCCTTCGCGACGGTGAAGTCGACCACGCCGCGGCGCGAGAGCAGGCCGCCATCCTCGGCGGGGCACAGGACCTTGTGCAGGTCGGCGACCTTGGCGTCCGGGCCGTGCATGCCCGGCCGGTCGGGCACGAGGCCGGTGGCGTTGGCGATCGCCGTCATCTCGATCATCGTCTTCGAGCCGTCGACGAACTCCACGAGCATGCGCGGGTTCATGTTCCGCCGCGCGGCCTCCTCGCGATACTCGTCGGGCGTCGCCTCGACGCGGAACGGGTTGTTCTTGCCCTTGCCCGCGGCGATGACGGGCCAGCCCATGCCCTGGACGAAGTTGATCAGCTCCATCGCCGAGCTCGGCTCGTCGCCGGCGCCCAGCGTGTAGACGACGCCCGCCTTCTCCGCCGCGCGGCGCAGCCAGGCGCCGATCGTGACGTCCGCCTCGACGTTCATCATCACGATGTGCTTGCCGGCCTCCATCGCGCGCATCGCCACCTGCGCGCCCACGTTGGGGTTGCCGGTCGCGTCGATCACGACGTCGACGAGGTCGCAGCCCGCGACCAGCGTGGCATCCTGGACGACCGCGGCGCGGCCGCCGCCGATCGCGGCCTCGACCGCGCGCGCGCCGTCGCAGGCGACCGCCGCGCCCGGCGTGCCGGCGATGTCGAAGGCCCTCATGGCACGGGCCGCGTCGCGGTCCGCGACGACCGCGACCTCGATCCCCGGCATCTGCCCGACCTGGGTGACGATGTCCGTCCCCATCTCGCCGGCCCCCACGAGGCCGACGCGCACCGGGCGTCCCTCGGCAGCGCGGCGGCGCAGTCCTTCGGCGATGTTCACGGTGGTGTTCCTCCAGCCGCTCCTTCGCGGCGCTAACGAGGTTAATGAACAAAGATCATGCCATCAACACACATGTTCACTTGCCTTGAACGCCCGCAGCGCTTCCGCCATCCTCCGCGCCGGGGAAGCAGCGCGCGAGCCACCGCGCCGAAGGGGCGGATCCATGACGAATCTCACGCGCAGGAATTTCACCGCGGCAACGGCGGCAACCGCGACGCTCGGCGCCATGCGGGGCGCGCACGCCCAGGCGGCGCGCCGGCTGACGCTCTACATGGGGCCGCCCGAGCCCACCTGCGCGGCGCTGGTCGCGGGCTTCGAGCGCCGCTCGGGCATCCGCGCCACGATGCTGCGCCTCTCCGCGGGCGAGGCGGTGAACCGCATCCGCGCCGAGCGCGCGAACCCGCAGGCAAGCGTGCTCTACGGCATCGGCCTGCCGTCGATGATGACGCTGAAGGCGGACGGCCTGCTGCAGCCGTACCGGCCCGCTGGCTCCGAGGCGATCGCCGCGAAGCATCGCGACCCCGAGGGCTTCTGGACCGGCATCGACGTCGACTTCATCGGCTTCGCGTCGAACCGCCAGTTCCTCGCGGAGAAGAAGCTCAAGGCGCCCACCAGCTGGGAGGACCTCGCGCGGCCCGAATTCGCGGGCCAGGTCTGCCTCGGCAACCCGGCGACCTCGGGGACCGGCTACACCTTCATCACCACCGTGCTGCAGGCGATGGGCGAGGAGAAGGGCTGGGCCTACCTCAAGCGCCTCGACGCCAACGTCGCTCAGTACACGCGCTCCGGCATCGGCCCGACGCAACTCGTCGGGCGCGGCGAGGTCGGCGTCGGCATCCTCTTCGCGCACGACATCCTCGGCTCGATTCACAAGGGCTTCCCGATGGAGATGTCGCTGCCCGCCGAGGGCACCGGCTACGACCTGTTCTGCGCGGTATTGATCAAGGGCGCGCCCGAGCCCGAAACCGCGCGCACCTTCCTCGACTGGGCCGTGACGCCGGAGTCGCAGGAGCTGCTCGCCGCCTCCGACTTCTTCGACGTGCCCACGCATCCCGCGGCGAGGATCCACCCGATCGTCCTGCCGTTCCGCGACGCGAAGCTGATCGACTGCGACTTCGAATGGGCCGGAAAGCCTGCGACGCGGCAGGCGATCGTGACGCGCTTCCAGAACGAGATCCTGGCCGGAAGGAGGTGACGTCGTGGCGGCGGGCGCCGCGGGAGGGCAGGCCAGCGCGGGCGGGTCGGGCGCGCTCGCCCTCCAGCTCGCGCTAGGGGCCTTCCTCCTGCTCGCCATCGCCTGGCCGATGGCAGACCTGCTGCGCCGGGCGCTCGGCGATGGCGACCTCGCCGCCTCGCCGCTCGCGACGGCGCTGCGCGATCCATTCGCGCGGCGCGTGCTCTGGAACACGCTGCTGCTCGGCGCGGCGCTCGCGGTGGTCGGCACGATCCTCGCGACCGCCTGCGCCTACGCGATGACGCGCATCGACGTGCCGTGGAAGCCCCTTTGGCACTTCCTCGCGCTGCTGCCGACGATCTCGCCGCCGATCCTCATGGCGCTCGGCCTCGTCCTGCTCTACGGGAGGCGCGGCATCGTCACCAGCGGGCTGCTGGGCATGAAGACGACCGCGCTCTACGGCTTCTGGGGGCTGCTCGTGGCGCAGGCGATCTCGTACTTCCCGTTCGCCTACCTGCTGATGCTCAACCAGTTCCGCGGGCTCGACGCGTCGACCGAGGAGGCCGCGCGCACGCTCGGCGCGAGTTCGTGGCAGGTGCTGCGCACGGTGAGCCTCCCGCTGATGGCGCCAGGCCTCGCGGCCTCGGCGCTGCTGCTCTTCGGGGATTCCTTCGCCGACCTCGGCAACCCGCTGCTGCTGGGCGGCGACTTCCCGGTGATGTCGGCGCAGATCTACATGGCGATCATCGGCATGTACGACGTGCCGCAGGGCGCGGCGCTGGCGATCCTGCTGCTGCTGCCCGCGGCGCTCATGTTCGCCGCCCACAAGGCGATCGGCGCGCGCATGACCTTCGCCGGCGTCGGCGCGCGCGGCGCCGCCGCCGCGCGACCCCGCGGATCGCGCCGGGCGCGGGTCGCGGCGCTCTGCCTGCTGGGCGGCGTCGGCGCCATTATCACCCTGCAGTACGCGACGATACTGGCCGGCGCCTTCACGCAGCTCTTCGGGATCAACCACGCGCCGACGCTGCGCCACTTCGAGGCGGTGCTGGCCCGTCAGCGCGGCGCGCTGCTCGACACGTTCATGCTCGGCGTCGCCGCCGCCGCGCTGTCGGTGGCGATCGGCCTGCTGATCGCCTGGGTCGCCGCGCGCACGCGCCTGCGCGGCCGCTGGCTGCTCGACGCGGTCGCGGCGGCGCCCCTCGCGATCCCCGGCACGGTCATCGGCCTCGCCTTCGCCCTCGCCTTCAACGAGAAGCCGCTGGTGCTGACCGGCACCGCGGCCATCGTCGTGCTCGCGTTCGTCGTGCGCTCGCTCCCGTATGGCGTGCGATCCGGCGTGGCGGCCCTCGACCAGGTCCACCGCTCGCTCGACGAGGCCTC
>Ga0194124_10001346_pt1 | contig 31460 bp, 31 predicted proteins | sample TA2KigCas0mmetaG_FD_148605 | JGI IMG/M metagenome (GOLD analysis project Ga0194124, IMG submission 148605) | Freshwater microbial communities from Lake Tanganyika, Tanzania - TA2015031 Kigoma Deep Cast 0m | ecosystem: Environmental > Aquatic > Freshwater > Lake | place: Tanzania: Lake...
CTCGGGCAGGAGCTCCACCAACTGGATCAACGCGTGGAGACCCTGGAGGCCACGCAGTTTTCTCCCACCACCAAGCTCAAAGGTCTGGCCAGCCTGGTGCTGGGTGGCAACCGCTTTGAGGGCAGCGACCGCGCCGTAGTGAACAGCAGCCGCTCCAACTTCGGCGCCACCACCTTTAACTACGACCTCAAGCTCTACCTCGACACCAGCTTCACGGGGCAAGACCTCCTGCGCGCTCGCTTGCGCAGTGGCAATTTCGATCGAGCGAGCAACAGCTTCTACGGGGCTGGCCCCAGCAAGTTATCGATCCTGGAAACAGCCTTTCAGGAGCAATCGGGGCCTGACATCTTCTCGGTGAACCGGCTGTACTACCAATTCCCTTTGGGCAAGGGATTCACAGCCACCGTTGGAGCACGGATCGGCCAGCTGGATCTGTTCGCCCTCAGGCCCAGCGTGTATCCCGCCGAAACCATCCTCGATCTGTTCACCCTCAAGGGAGCACCAGCGGCCTACAACTTCAAGCTGGGCGCCGGTGCCGGGTTGTGGTGGCAATCCCCTGGCGGATTCAGCGTGAGCGCCAACTATGTGGCCGGCAACGCACGCGATGGCAGTCCCAGCGAGGGAGGCATCGGCACCGCAGATTCAGCCAGTACTGGAAGTGTGCAACTCGCCTACAGACGGCCGCAATGGGCCGTTGCTGCCGTGGTGAGCTCCGTGCAGAACCTGGGAGGCGGCATCACCTACGCCACCAACTTCACCTTGAACAGCCTCAGCAATCCCGGCCAAACCACGGCTTTTGGCCTGAGCGGCTATAGGCAACCGCGGCAATCCGGCTGGGTGCCCTCGATCAGTGCTGGCTGGGGCTTCAATCGCACCAACTACGCCTCTGAGGTGGAGCGGCAGGGCCTTGTGGCCAATAGCCAATCGTGGAGCGTTGGCCTGCAATGGAAAGACGCTTTAGCCCCCGGCAACGCCCTCGGCATGGCTGTAGGCCAGCCGATTTTTGCGACGTCGCTGTATGGGGGCGACACCCCTCGCGATGGCAGTTACACCTGGGAGTGGTGGTACAAGCTGCAACTGAGCGACCACATCGCCGTGACGCCAGCCTTGTTTCTGCTCAGCCGCCCACTGGGAGCTGAAACCACGGCGGGGGATACCTTTTGGCAGCTCGGCGCACTGCTGAAAACAACCCTGCACTTCTGAGAACAATTATCGAATCTGACATTGGGTTCAGGCATGCGGCGAACCGCTACAGCGCTGATGGCGGCACTGGCCCTGGCGGCGGTTCAGGCCTGCGCTCAAAAGGCTGCGGTGGATGTGATCGCCGCCGATGGCGCCCTCTGTGACATCACCCGGCGACTGGCCGCAAGCAACTTGAAGGTGGACTGCCTGCTGGGCCCCAGCGACGACCCGCATCAGCTGCAGCTCACCCCTGAGCAAATCCGCCATCTCAGCCAGGCACAGCTGGTGCTGATCAACGGCTACGGACTCACTCCCGCTCTCGACAAACTGAGCCAGGCCGTGAAGGTGGCCGAGATCGCGGTTCCAAGCAGCCCCAACCTCAACGACGACGGCGAGAACGACGATCACAGCCACGCAGAGCACTCCGATGGCCATGCCCACGGCGACCAAGATCCTCACGTGTGGCACGACCCGCGCCAGGCCGCCGCAATGGTGAAGCTGGTGAGCACAACGCTCGAGCCACTCCAGCCGCAGGCAGCCCAAGCGATCCGCAGCCGAGCCGACGCGATGCAACGCAGCCTGTCCGCCCTGGATCGCTGGAACCGCGAGCAATTCAGCACGATCCCGTCGCCGCGCGTGCTCGCCAGCGGACATCGGGCCTTTGCAAGCCTGGCGAGGGCCTATCAGTTCAAGGAGCTGCCGGTGGTGGATGCCACCAGCACCAGTGAGGCGCTGCGGCCGCAGGCGCTGGCCCGTGTGGTGGCCGAGCTACGAAGCCAAGGAGTGCGCAGCCTGTTCGCCGAGCAGATGCCGGCCAGCAAGGCCCTGGAGCGGATCAGCAACCTCAGTGGCGTGCCACTCGCTGGCCAACCGCTGCGGGCCGATTCCGGCGGCGACAACCTGATGGCGACGCTCACCAGCAACACCTGTCTCATCGTGGATGCCCTGGGAGGGCGCTGCAATCAAGCCAGCGCAGCCGATCTGGTGCAGCGCTGGAACGCCATCCGCTGAACCACCCACCCCGACTGGTGTAACGAACGACACATCCAACCGTGCCCAAACAACGCAAGCGGAAAGACAGAACTCAAAAGCGCCTAAGCTGCGATTGATTCTCAACAGCAACGCTTAACCGCACCATGGCTCAGCAGATCGGCTGCTCCAGCGATGAGGCACCTAGCCAGCGCAACGCCCCCGGCCAAGGCATCGCCACGGCGCACGCCAAGAAAAAGGGCTGCAAGAAGAAAAAGTGCTCCCACTGGAAAGGAGGTCAATGCCGCTGCGGCCGCGAGTGAGGCCGCTCAGCCCGCCTCGACCGTTGCAGGCCCTGCACCCATGCCGCCTTTCACATGAGCAAGGGCCGTTCCTTCGAGGAACTGTTGATCGAGCAACAGCAACGCTGCGGCGTTGTCGCCTGCAAGGCGCAAGCGCTTGCACACAAAGCGTGCTTCAGCCTCTTCCTGCAGCTGCTCTGAAACAAACCAATCGAGCATCGCTGTAGCGCTGCGCTCACCCAATCGCTCTGCCAGGGTGTACAGGTGATGGATGGAAGCGGTCACGCCCTTTTCCAGCTCATACACATGATCGAATAAGTCCTGCACGGAGCCCCAAGAGCGCTGTGGGGCATCAATCGTGGGCAGCTCAACATCTTGATCACTATCCACCAAGTAGGCAATCATCCGAGAGGCATGGCCACGCTCCTCATTGCTCTTGGTGAGCATGTACGACGAGAAGCCCACCAGATCCTTCTCCCGCAGCCAGATTGACATCGCCAGATAAGTGTGACTGGCCTGAAACTCAGCTGCGAGGTGATTGTTGATGGCGCGGGTGAGCTCCTTCATCCAGTGGACTGCAGTCGTTGTTGTTTTACAGCAGATTTGTGACCACTGACACCTACCCAACAGGGCAGGTGATCAATGGCACGCGTGAACGTCAGCTTTCCAACAAGCTGCGCAGCATCCAGGCCGTTTTCTCGTGGATCTGCAGACGCTGGGTGAGCAGGTCAGCGGTGGGCTGATCGTTGGCATCGTCCGCCGTGGCGAACACAGCACGAATGGTCTTGGCTATGGCTTCATGGCCACCAACCAACTCTCGAACCATATCCATCGCTGCGGGAACACCCTGCGATTCAGGAATGGACGAAAGATCACGGTAGATGGAGCCACCAAAGGGAGCTTTATGACCGAGTGCTCGAATCCGCTCGGCAATCTCATCAAGGGCCGTCCACAGCTCGGTGTACTGCTCCATAAACATCAGGTGCAGTGTATTGAACATCGGCCCAGTCACGTTCCAGTGAAAGCCATGCGTTTTGGCATAAAGCACGGTGCTATCGGCCAGGACGCGACCCAGCCCTTCGGCGATCTGAGCACGTTGATCAGCGGGAATACCGATGTCGACCGGAGGAGCCAGAGACATGATGAGCAGTGTGGTCTTACGACCATCCCACTCTAGGGGAGAAACAAAGCCATGTCAGCCCTCATCGACGCACAGCAGCCGCCAAAGGCAAAGGTTTCAAAAGGCCCGGAAAGAACACGAAACAGCATTCAGAACAACATTTGAGCAAGATGATCTTCCGCGATGAGCGAACATTCACATCATTGCCAAGCAGGAATCAAAAGCCATGTCAAAGCTTGTCCAGCTTCGACACCACAAGCGAGTTCTGGTCAAGCCAACAGAACAGCAGCGGACACGGCAAAGCAATCAGATGAACAAGCCATGACCATGACTGAGCCACAAGATTCCACTTGATTGAGCGCGTCACCAGGGATTCCTGAAACCTCAGCCTCCGGCGCGTTAAAGCAGCCCGCAACGAAAAGCGCCACAGACACAGCTCACACCCACTCGAGAACCGTTATCACCACCTCAGGGAGACGCCCTGGATCGGCCATCGCAATCGCTGTGGAGCATGAAACGGTTCAAGGGATGTCTTGCGGCCCCTGCCGCCCTAGGCCTGATGGCTCCACTGGCAGTTGACGCCAGCCGGTTTGCATCTGCCTCGGAACTCAACATCGCTGGCGTGAGTCAGTACAGCCCCAGTGCGTCACGCAACAGCCTGGAGCAGGTGATGTCGATCACCCAGTTCTCCGACGTGCAGCCCACCGACTGGGCTTGATCAGGCACTGGGCAACCTGATCGAGCGCTACGGCTGTGTGGCCGGCTACCCCAACGGCACCTACCGCGCCAGACGTGCGATGACCCGCTTTGAAGCGGCCGCCCTGCTGAACGCTTGCCTCGACCGGATCACCGAAGTGACCGACGAGCTGAAGCGCCTGATGAAAGAGTTCGAACAGGAACTCGCCGTGCTCAAGGGCCGCGTGGATGGCCTCGAGGCCAAGGTTGTTGAGCTGGAAGCCACCCAGTTCTCCACCACCACCAAGCTCTCGGGCCTCGCCACTTTCGTGCTCGGTGCCAACAACTTCAGTGGCAGCGCCAGCAATTTGGTGGAAGCCAATAAGGCAGCGTTCGGGGCCACCACGTTCAACTACGACGTGCAGCTGAACGTCGACACCAGCTTCACCGGGAACGATCTGCTGCGCACAACCCTGCGTAGTGGCAACTTTGATGGAGATCACAACAGCTTTGGTGGCGCCGGCCCCAGCGGTCTCTCACAGCTGGAGGTAGCTGTCCAGGAAGAGGGTGGCCCGAACGTGGTGGGCATTGACCGTCTCTTTTATCAGTTACCCCTGGGTGACTTCACCTTCACCCTGGGTGGCCGCGTGGGCCAGGAGGACATGCTCGCCATCTGGCCAAGCGTGTACCCGGCTGAAACAGTGCTCGACGTGCTCACCCTCGGCGGTGCACCGGGGGCCTACAACAAAAACCTCGGCGCCGGCGCCGGTGTGTGGTGGCAGAAGAATGGCTTTGCCATCAGTGCCAACTACGTGGCGGCACATGGCAATAACGGCAATCCCAATGAGGGTGGCATCGCCACCGATGGCGCCGGTGGCACCGGCACGGTGCAGATCGGCTACACCGCGGAGCAGTGGGGGCTTGTGGCCACCTACTCCTACATCCAGAATGCCAACGATCTGTTTGTTTACGCCACCAACTTTGCCCTCGACAGCTTCCAGAATCCATGCGACACCTCAGCCTTTGGCCTGAGCGCTTACTGGCAGCCAGCTGAAAGCGGCTGGATCCCCTCCATCAGCGCTGGTTGGGGCATCAACAGCACCAACTACAACAGCACCGTGAACGATCAGGGCCTGGTGAGCACCAGCCAATCCTGGAGCGTGGGCCTGCAATGGGAGGATGCCTTGATGCAGGGCAATGCCTTGGGGATGGCCGTAGGCCAGGCACCGTTTGCCACCCGCCTCAAGGGCGGCGACACCCCCAATGGCAGCAACTACGTCTGGGAGTGGTGGTACAAGGTCCAGCTGACGGACAACATCACTGTCACCCCTGCGCTGTTCTATCTGAGCCGACCGCTTGGAGGGGATACACCAGAGGGCAAGGGCTTCAATCAGCTGGGCGGGCTGATCAAAACCAGCTTTCACTTCTGATCAAGCTGGCACGTGCCAGCGGGCCTCCAAGCGTTTGAACAGAAGGGAGGCCGTAGTGGTCATCAGCAAATACACCAGAGCAACGGCGATGTAGATCTCAAAGGCTCTGTAGGTGGTGGCCACCATCAGCTGGCCTTGGCGGAACAGCTCATCAAAACCGATCACGGCTGCCAGGCTGGTGTCTTTGATCAAGGTAATGAACTCATTGGCCAGCGGTGGCAGCACCCGTCGCAGAGCCTGCGGGGCAATCACGAAACGCATCCGCTCAAAAGGGCTGAGCCCGAGGGCATCCGCAGCTTCCCACTGGCCACGGTCAATCGATTCGATACCACTGCGCAGGGTTTCAGCCAGATAGGCCGCCACATTCAAACTGAGGGCGGTCACTGCCGCAGCAAGCCGATTGATCGTGAATGGCACCTCCATGCTCTGCAGCAAAGCAGGCAAACCGAAATAGATCAGAAACAGCTGCACCAGCATCGGGGTGCCGCGGAAGAAATCGATATAAATCCGACAGAGACCATGAACCAGTCGCCAAGGGGTCTGGAGCAGAACAGCCAGCCCCGCACCGCCGAACAAACCAAAGCCAAAGGAGAGTGCCGTGAGCATCAGCGTGATCGCCGCTCCCTTGAACAGATTTCTGAACAGCAATGGCCAATCAAAACCAGCCAAGGGAGAAGCCAACTTCCCAACAGCCGGCGCCTGCTCCGGCAAAACGGGAGGATCAGCCGCAAACCACTGTTGATACAGCTCGCCATAACGGCCGGTTTTGATCAGACGATCTAGAGCCTGATTAATGGCAGGAGCAATCGGTGAATTGAGGGGCAGAGCGATGCCGTAATACTCCGTGCTGAGATGCTCACCTGCAATATGTAATCCCGTGAGCTTGGCCTGATCAATGGCATAGAGGATGGCAGGAACATCGCTCACAACCGCATCGGCATTGCCATTGGCCAGCTCCTGCAGTGCAAGAGGAGTGGAGTCGAAACTGCTCACACGTGCATCGGGCACCTTACTGGCCTCAACCGCTCCCGTTGTGCCGATTTGTACTGCGATGCGAAGCCCTTTGAGCTCTGAAAGATTGTCGTAGTTCAGTGCGCCATCTTTGACCACAATCGCCTGACCCGCTCTGAAATAGGGCCTGCTGAAATCGATGGCTCGAGCTCGCTCGGCGGTGATCGTCATCGCACTGATAGCCGCATCCACGCTGCGAGCCTGCAGGGCCGGAATCAAACCATCAAATGGCAATGGCACCCACTCGATCGTGTGCCCGGACTGCTGACCGATGGCTTCCATCAGATCAATATCAAAACCCGTAATCCGGCCTGATTGCGTCTCTCGAAACTCGAAAGGAGGGAACGTGGGATCCGTGCCTACACGCCAGGGGGTAGCCGCGACTGCTCCAGCCCAACCATGCCATGCGATGGCCAGGCAGCCAGCCAAGGCCATCAGCCAGGCTGGCCAACGGCGACACAACCGACGCAGAATGCCTTCAGGCCGACTGGCCATACCCGTGGTGCTGCCCCGCTGACCCCATGATGAGAGCACAAGCGGCCGAACCCGTGCTGCAGTGCCATGATCTCCATAAAAGCTATGAAAATCTGAAGGTGCTGCGTGGCGTCAGCATCACGGTGAATCCGGGTGATGTGCTCTCGATCATCGGGCCATCCGGGTGCGGCAAAAGCACCTTCCTGCGTTGCCTGAACCGGCTTGAGGGCTTCGATCGAGGCTCGCTGCGCGTCATGGGGCGCGAGGTAGCAGGCCTATCAGTGAATTGGCGCGAGTTACGCCAGCTGCGCATCAGCGTTGGCATGGTATTCCAACAATTCAATCTGTTTCCGCACCTGACCGTGCTGGAAAATCTGGTGCTCGCGCCGCGCAAGGTTCTTGAACTGCCCATAGCAGAGTGCGAGGAACGAGCCCGGCATCACCTCAGCCAGGTTGGTCTGGCCCATCGATGCGATGCCTACCCCGGCCAGCTCTCGGGTGGACAGAAACAACGGGTCGCCATTGCGCGAAGCCTCTGCATGAATCCAGCGGTGATGTTGTTCGATGAACCCACCAGCGCGCTCGATCCGGAATTGGTTGGCGAAGTGTTGCAGGTGATGCGCATGCTGGCGGAATCAGGCATGACCATGCTTGTGGTGACCCACGAAATGCGCTTTGCCCGCGAAGTTTCGAATCGTGTGGTGTTTTTCAATGATGGCCTGATTGAAGAACAGGGCGACCCCGCTGATGTGTTCTCCAATCCCAGAAGTGAGAGGCTGCGCAGCTTCCTTGCCCGCCAATGACGCGGCAACCCAAACCTGAGCGCTTCCGCGCTGCTACCAGCTTCATGGCCTGCTGCCACAGCGGCCTGATGTTGATCGGGATCATCACAGGTAGCGCAGCCGCCAGAGCTGAGGAGGCGAGCAGCAGCCTACTCAAGGCGCCAAGCCTGATCAAAGAACAACATGAAGCGGCTTCGCTCCAACAGATCTTGGATGCCATCGAAGCTCGAGCGAAACTCCTGGAAGCCACAACATTTTCACCAACCACGCGATTATCGGTCCAAGCAACCTTTGTTATGGGAGGCAACCAATTCGGCGGGAGCGACACCTCGCTCCTCCATGAGTGCCGCAAGACGTTTGGCGCCACCACATTCAACTATGACAACCGCATGGTGCTGGACACCAGCTTCACCGGCAAAGATCTTTTAAGGATCCGGCTGCGATCTGGCAACTTCGACGTGAGCACCAATAGCTTTGGCGGCGCCGGACCAAGCACACTGTCTCAGCTGGAGGTTGCGTTCCAGGAAGGAGATCAGCCGGGCAGGCTTGCTGTCAACCGGATGTACTACCAGTTTCCAATTGGTGATTTCATGGTCACGCTGGGAAGCCGCGTTGAACAGGACACAACACTGGCCATCTGGCCCACCAATTATCCCAAGGAATCCGTACTCGATCTACTGAGCTTCGGCGGATCCATTGGTGCCATCAACCTGGCAGTTGGAGCTGGGGCTGGCCTGTGGTGGCAATCCAAAGGATTCGCCATCAGCGCCAGCTACATCGCCGTAAACGGCAACGAGGGCAATCCCAGCGATGGTGGAATCGGCAATCCACAATCAGGCAGCACAGCCACTGCCCAGGTGGGGTACAGCGGCCAAAACTGGGCCATTGCAGCCACTTACTCTTACCTACAAAATGGCAACGGCCTGATCCCTTATGGCACCAACTTCACGCTGAGAAGCTTGACCAATCCAGGCAACACATCTGGATTGGGAATCGGCGGTTACTGGCAACCGACATACACCAGCTGGATTCCCTCAATCAATATGGGCTGGGGTGCCAATTTCACCTCCTACGACCGCAGCGTGAATGCTGACGGCCTGGTGAGGGTCAGTCAGGCCTGGAGCGTGGGCCTGCAGTGGAACGACGCCTTGCAACAAGGCAACACCTTCGGTATCGGGATGGGGCAACCCACCTTTGCCACGGCTCTGGTGGGCGGCGACACACCCAACGATGGAAACGTTGTGTGGGAGTGGTGGTACAAAGTCCAGCTTTCGGACAACATCACCCTCACCCCAGCGCTGTTTTACCTGAGTCGTCCCCTCGGCGGTGACACCCCTGAAGGCCGGAGCTTCCATCAGCTGGGCGGGCTGATCAAAACGAGCCTGCGCTTCTGAGCAGCAGCTCGCCACAGCGCGGGGAACCACCCGGCCAGCTCGGGCATCAGACTGGCTGCAGCCAGCGACGCGGCACCGCGCCAGCATGAGTGTGACTTCCCCTCGGACCACCTCCGCATCGGAGACAGCAGCTCAGGCCCATGGGCCACTGCCTGTAACCATCCTCACCGGATTCCTGGGAGCCGGCAAAACCACGCTGCTCAACCACATCCTCAGCAACCAGCAGGGTGTGAAAACGGCGGTGCTGGTGAACGAATTCGGCGAGATCGGCATCGACAACGATCTGATCATCGCCACCGGCGAAGACATGGTGGAGCTGAGCAACGGCTGCATCTGCTGCTCCATCAATGACGAGCTGCTCGATGCGGTGTATCGCATCCTGGATCGCCCAGACCCGGTGGACTACCTGGTGGTGGAAACCACCGGCCTCGCCGACCCACTGCCCGTGGCGATGACCTTCCTAGGCAGCGATCTGCGCGATGACACGCGCCTCGACTCGATCATCACGCTGATCGATGCCGAGAACTTCAGCGATGAGATCCTCGACGGCGAAGTCGCCCGTGCCCAGGTGGTGTATGGCGACATCCTGCTGCTCAACAAGTGCGACCTGGTGAGCGAGGAACGGCTCACGGAGGTGGAGGCACGGCTGCGGGAGATCAAAACCGATGCCCGCATCCTGCGCTCGGTGAAAGGCGATGTGAGCCTGCCGCTGCTGCTGAGCGTGGGCTTGTTTGAAAGCGACAAGGTGGCCGCGGAGCAGAACCACGACGACTGCGACCACGACCATGGCCACTGCGTGCATGACCACGACCACAACCACGAGCATGCACACGCCCACGACCATCACGATCACAGCAGCTGCGATCACGACCACGGCCATTGCGAACACGACCACGGCCATGCCCACGGCCACGACCACAGCCACGGCAACCCCGATCACCTGGCGATCGAAGGCTTTACCTCGCTCTCCTTCAGCAGCGAAGGCCCCTTTGCCCTGCGCAAGTTCCAAAACTTCCTCGACAACCAGCTGCCCGCTGGTGTGTTCCGCGCTAAGGGCATCCTCTGGTTCAACGAAAGCGACAAGCGCCACGTGTTCCACCTGGCCGGCAAACGCTTCTCGATCGACGACAGCGAATGGGGCTCAGCCGCCGAGCGCAAAAACCAGCTGGTGCTGATCGGTAAAAACCTCGACCATCCCCAGCTGCGCAAGCAGCTCCAGGCCTGCGTGGCCAAGGATGCAGGCAAAAGCTTCGCCTGAAGCGATACTGCAGAGAGCGGTTCTCCGGGTACAGCCCGGGGAGGCAACGAGGAAAGACCGGTGGAAGGCCTCTGCCCCACTCCGGCACTGTCCCGCAGCTGTGATGAAGCCGGCTCCTGCCTGCTTCTCAGTCAGAACGCTCGCCGCTCCTGGATCCATTCACCCCCTCAGCACCGGCGCGGACCGGCCCTGCCCCATGCCCACCAAGCTTTCCCGCTCCCTTCTGATCAGTAGCGCCGCCGGCTTCGGTCTCAGCCTGCTGTCAGCCCTGCCCGCCGGCGCCCATGGCAGCGCTGATGCCGGTGTGATGGCCGGAGCCCTGCACCCGCTGCTGGGTCTCGATCACCTGCTCCTGCTGGTGGGCGTGGGCCTGACGGCTGCGCGCTTCGGCCCTCTGCTGCTGGGCTTTGCCCTCGGTGGCGCCGTGCTGGGCAGCGTGTTCGGCAGCTTCGGTGGTGAGCTTCCAGCGGCAGAAGTGCTGGCAGCCCTGGCCGTGAGTGCCGTGGGCGCAGCGCTGCTGCTGAGCGACAAACTGCAGAAGCCCCTGCCCGCTCTGGCCAGCGTGCTGGGTAGCGCCGTGGCGGTGCACGCCATGCTCCACGGCCAGGAAGCCAGTGGCACCGCCAGCTGGTGGCTGGGTGCCCTGATGGCATCGGCCCTCAGCATCGGCCTGAGCTTCGCTGCAGGACGCCAGCTGAGCCAGCGCATGAACCAACTGGCGGCAGGCTTGCTGGTGCTGCTCGGTGGTGTTCTGGCATTCGCACCGCTGTAACGGCAACGATTGCAACACCAGCGCTGGACGATCCCGCTAGCGTGCGGGCAATCGCGTCCAGCGCCTTGGCCGATCTGCTCCTGCTCACTGCCGTGATCACCCTGGCCGGCGTGATCGCCTGGCTAGCGGCTGACTCCGACGACGACAATGGTGGCGGCGGTTTGATGCAGCCCGTGCTGGTGCCGGTGCGCTCAAACCGTTACCGGGGCTGATTCCGCAGCTGAGCATCGCGGACAGAGCGCCCGCACATTCAGCACACACTCCAGCAGGCGGAACCCGTGCAGGCCCGCCGCCTGCTCGCCAGCCGAGAGCACCGCTTCGCTCTCAAACTCTTCAGTGTGGCCGCAGCGCACACACACCAGGTGGTGGTGGTCGCGGTGATCATCATCGCTGGCGAGCTCGAAGCGGCGGCCGCCTTCTGGCAATTCGAGCTCCCGCAGCAGTTCCATCGAACTGAGCAAGCGCAGGGTGCGGTACACCGTGGCCAGGGAAACCCGCTCCTCGGCCCGCAGCAGCCGCTGGTGCACCTCCTCGGCGCTGAGATGGGTGCCTTCACCCAAGCGCTCAAACAGAGCCAACACGCGCTGACGCTGCGGCGTGAGCCGCTGACCGCGGCCATGCAGGCTGCTGCGCAGCGCCTCAGCGGGAAGATCGGGCGCCGGGACGGCAGGCATCAGCGAACAGTCGGCGCTGTTCTCAACAGTAACGCCTGTTGCGAACTGCCGCCAGGTCAGCCCGGGCAGTGAGGGCCGCAACCAGATCCGCGAGGGTGCTCACCAGGCGGTAGCTGATCACCACCGCCAGCAAGGGCGCTTCCGGCACCACCGCTGCCAGGCGCACCAGCAGCACTGCTTCAAACACCCCAAGGCCGCCAGGCGCCCCCGGCACCACCAAACCGGCCGTCCAGGCCAGGGCAAAACCTGCCAGCCAGCCTCCCCAACCGATGGCGAAGGAGAGATCAAACGCCTGCACGCAGCAGGCAAACCCTGCAAAACGCAGCAGCACAAACACCAGCTCCGCCAGCAGGGGGGGCCAGGGATAGCCAGGCAAGGCAGCGGGCAATTCCTCAGGTGCAACCTCAAGCAGCCCCCGCGCCACCAGCTGGCTTGCCCGCTGTTGCTCCAGCCGCAGCATCAGCGGATTCAGCCAGCGCGGCAGCAACACCAACAGCGGCAGCAGGCACAACAGGCCCAAACCGGCCTGCCAGCCCCCAAACGGCACCAGCGCCAAGGCGGCTACGGCCGCCAGCAGCGGATCCAGCAACACCGCCACCAAAGCCTGGGGCGTGCGCAATGGAGGCTCCTGCACCGGCGACTCGGGGCTGGCCTGCGCCTGCAGCGCCCGCACCCGCGCCAGCAGATGCCACACACCGCCCGGCAAATACTTGCGCAGGTTCGACACCAGGAAGAGCACCACCACCGCACTCCAGCGAGGCTGATGCCCAAGCCAGCGCAGCACCACGCCCCAGGCGGCCGCATTCGCCAGCAGGCTCACCAAACTGAAGCCCACACCCAGCAGCAACCAACACCAGCCCTGGGCATCCAGGCTCAGCTGCAGCAGCTGACGGCCGTGGCTCACCAGGGCCGCCAGCAGGAAACCGGCGCTGGCCAGTGTCACCCACAGGCGGGCTCCACCAGGCAGCGACAGCTCACGCCAACGGGGGATGTTGATCATGGACTGGGCTGGGGTGGAGCAACGCCTGGAGCCATCGCTGGCCCCTCGAGGCCATCGTCGTCGACCAACGCCAGCACCGCCCGCCGCAGCCGTTCCATCGCCATGGAGTGGCGCTGGGCCAGCTCCGCCAGATCATCGGCTTCGGGCTTGCAGAGCCAGCTGCCATCCGGGCGGCGGGAGCGCTTGATCCGCACCGGCCCCCAGGGGGTTTCCACCACGCTGAGCTCGCGCGGCAGCGACCAGCGCTGCAGCAGCTGCTCCCGCACCCCCAGGCTGCTGCCGTGGCGCCACCACACCTGGCGCAGGGCCAACGCTTGCTCGGGCCGTGCCAACACCGTGATCAAGCTGGCCGGGCGCCCTTTCTTCATCTGCAGCGCCTGGGCGAACACCTCCAACGCCCCGGCCTGGCGCAAGGCCTCCATCAAAAAGGCGAGGTCTTCTCCCGTTGCATCATCAATCTGAGCCTGTTGTTGCAGGAGCGTTTCCTGGTGCTCGCCGGAAGCAGGGGCCTGGGGCTGTGCCAGCACCAGGCGCAACAGGTTGGCGCGATCGAGCTGGCGCGTTCCCAGGCCCACCCCCACCGCTTGCGGCACCAGCGCGGGCGCCTGGCCGAAGCGATCCGCCAGGGCTGCCATCAGCGCCATGCCGGTGGGGGTGGTGAGCTCCGCCGGCGGAAACCCTTCGCTGCTGGCCAGCGGCAGCTGCCGCACCCTCGCCAGCTCCAGCACCGCCGGGGCCGGCAGGGGCAGTGGGCCGTGGGCGGTGGCCACGCGGCCATGGCCGGCTGGAGGTGGGGTGCAGATCAGCTCTGAAACCCCGAAATGGAGCAAGCCCGCGCACACACCCACCACATCCACCAGGGCATCCACGGCTCCCACTTCGTGGAAGTGCACCTGATCAACCCCCGTGCCATGCACCGCCGCCTCCGCCTCCGCCAGCAGGCTGAACACCGCCAGCACCCGTTGCTTCAGCAGAGGCTCCAGTGGGGCTTCAGCCAGCTGCACGCGCAGGTCTCCCCAGTGGCGATGGGGCGGTGAAGGCTCGGTGAGCTCCACCTGCAGCTGCAGGCCGCGGAAGCCGGCGCTGCGTGTGGTCTGAATATTGAGGCGGTAGGCATCGGCCAAGCCCAGGGCCGCCATCGGTTCGTGCACCGCTGAGGGCGGCAGGCCCAGATCCAGCAACGCCGCCAGCAGCATGTTGCCGGCGAGGCCGGTGGGGCAATCCACCAGAGCCAGCCGGGGCTGGGAGGGCATCACACCTGGCTCAGCAGGGTGTCGGCCTGCTGATCAAGGGCGCTGCGGCGTTGGCGCAGCCATTGCTCCACCTCGCGGCGGGCACGGCGCTGTTCCTGTTGCGCTGTAGCCACGTCGTAACCGGAGAGGCCCCAGAGGCGGCCCAGCAGGGCGCGGTCGTCGGCACCGCCGCGCGAACCGCCATACACCAGTTGTTCAGCGATCATCCCGGCCTGGAGCACACGGCTCCAACGGCGCAGATCCTCGAGGGGCAGCTTCGCGTGGGCCGGAGGTTCCAGCTGGGTGCTGCCATTGGCACTGAGGCCCTCCCGCAGGCAGGCCCGGCTGCCCACCAGCACCTGCTTTACCGGCAGGTTGTTGTCGGCCGCCACCAACACATGGCCGGCCTCGTGAATCGCAATGCGGCGCAGGCGGGCCGCACCGATCCCCGCCGGCAGAGCTTCAGCCAGCAGATGGCCGCCCAGGCCACCGAATCGCGCCGCATCCACGGTGAGCGCCACCATGCCGCCACCAGCGGCGATGGCAATCAGCCAGGGCGATAGACCCAGCGGCGGACCGACAACGGCGAGCAGGGTGATGCCCGCCACGGCCGCACCGGCAGACAGGGCTGCTGTGGAGCCCTGATCGGAGCCTGGAAAACGCTCCGGTGCAGCCATGGTTAACGGCGCCCTTCGGAGCGACCACCCGGGCGACCACCGCGACCGGGGCCGCGCCCCTTACCGGCCCGCTGGGGCACCGGAGCAATCACCTCGTGCTGCTCGAGCTGCAGCTGTTGGCCGTGGCGGCGCAAATCCAGGGAAACGAAGTGCCGCAGGTGCTCAGGCGCGATCTCACCGCGCAGCTGCAATTTGAACGGCGTTGGCCGGGAGCCATCGGCGCGGGGCTGCTGGCGGATCTTCACCACCAGATCGCCATCCTCGGGCCGGGTGTAGATCAGCTCGCCACGCACCGAGAAATAGCCATCGCCTTCGGGGAGGTCGTCGGTGGGGGCAGTACCGACGCCTGCATCAGCAGCGCTCTGGGTGGCGATCTCCGTGGCCGCCAAGGTGCTGGGCTCCCACACACCCACCAGCTGCAGGTGCAGCTTTTCAGGATCGCGGAAACGGGGATACGCCACCCACAGGTGGGGTTTGCTCAGATCGAGATGGCGACGCATCAGGGTGAGCACGCGGCCGAGCACCACGGCTTCGATCTCGGTGCCGTCTTCCGCTTGCAGCGTGCCCCGGGTGAGCTGATCGGGGTCTTCGGGCACATAGGTCCCCCGCACCACACCGATGGCCCGGTACTGCATCGGTTCGGTGACCGGTGAAATGGGGTGCTGACGCATCGTGGCTGAAACCCTCTGGGCGCTCGTGGTGTCCATGGCCCGGCCGCCAATGTAACCAGCCCTTGCCATGGCCCCAGACTGAGGGCCATCCACGCGCTGCACCATGCCGCCTCGCGCCAGCACCAACGCCCGAGGGCTGCTGCTCAGCCTTGGCGCGATCGCTCTGGTGGGCGGATCGCTGGCCGGTGGCTGGTGGCTGGGGCAACACAGCCGCGCCCCCCATGGCAACGGCTCGCAGGCAGCCGTGGAACGGCAGGCGGAGCAGCTGCAGCAACGCGTGGCCGATGGCACCGCCAGCGAAGCCGAACAGCAGCGGCTTGTGCAGCTGCTGCTGGTGCTGAACCAGCAGGAGGAAGCCACCGCACTGCTGGAACAGCTGGCCGACCAACAGCCGAAACGCTGGCAGTTGCGGCTGCTGCTGGCGGAACTGCATCGCAACAACAACAACCGCAGCGCCGCCGAGCGCGAGCTGCGGCAGCTGCTCAATCTCAGCCCCGACCGGATCGAAGCCCTGCAGCTGATGACGCTGTTGCAGCTCGAGCAAGGGCGCGGCACTGAAGCCCAGGCTCAGCTCAAGGCCCAGATCGAGAAGGCGAGCAAGCCGGCCGTACAGCCGTCGGTGCTGCCGCTGGGGCTGCTGTTGGGTGACCTGCAGCAACGCATGGGTCAGACCGCCGCGGCCAGTGCCACGTACTCCAAGCTGTCGACTGATTTCCCACGTGATCCAAGGCCGCTCCTGGCCCTGGCTCTCTTACGCCAGGAGCAGGGCGACACCAAGGCCGCGCAGGAGGCGTTGGCTCAGGCGCGCAGCCGGCAACCCGGCAGCAAGGACAGCCGCCTGGATCGGGTGGCCGCCAGCTGGGGCATCAACAGCCTGCGCCAGGCCAAACCCTCCACAACCGGCCCGGCAACTAAGGAGCCTTCACCTGCGACGACGGGCCCGGAGTCTGAGCCGCGTTCAACTCCTTGAGGGCCGCATCCACCGCATCACCGGGCGGAGTGGCATCGTCCATCGCTGTGCCGCGGCGGATCTTGTTCATCAGATCGATCGGGTTGGCGCTGTCGAGAACAGATCCCTGCTTCGTCGTGCCGTTGCTACCGCCCGGGCCGTAGTCGTAAATCTGCTTTTCTTGGGTCGACATCCCCCAGGAGCTGTAGTCAGCTCGGGCGGTCTGGGCGGTCAGGCCGAGCGCAGTCAGCGCCATGAGTCCCGCGCAGGCCACCGCGCTGTGCCGTAGGGGGCAGGGGCGTCCCATCACCGTCCTGTGCAATCGCATCGTGGGAATCGTAGGGGGACTCACCACCTGAAAGGGACGGTGGGTGTGATCGGCCACACCCGTCTCCAAAGGCGGATATCCATGGATATCCCAACCTGGACAGCACGAAACCAAGCCCCCCGGCCTCCCACCCATGCGCATCGCCAGCTGGAACGTGAACTCCGTCCGCACCCGGCTCGATCAGGTGCTGGCCTGGCTGGAGCAGCAACAGCCCGATGTGCTCTGCCTTCAGGAAACCAAGGTGGCCGACGAGCTGTTTCCCCACGGCGCCTTCGAAGCGCTGGGCTACAGCTGCGCCATCAGCGGCCAGAAGGCCTACAACGGCGTCGCCCTGATCAGCCGTCTACCGATGGACGACGTGCAGATCGGTTTCACGGCGTTGCTCCCGAATGACCCCGCAGCCCCCGATCTGAGTGAACAGAAGCGCGTGATCAGCGCCCTGATCGATGGCATCCGGGTGCTCAACCTCTATGTGCCCAACGGCAGTTCACTCACAAGTGAGAAATACACCTACAAATTGGAATGGCTGTCGTGCCTGAAGCGCTATCTCGCGGCCCAAGAGCAGCAAGGCGATCCCCTCTGCATGGTGGGCGACTTCAACATCGGCCCAGAGGCACGCGATCTGCATGATCCCGAACGCCTCAGCGGCGGAATCATGGCCAGCGATGCGGAGCGCCAGGCCCTCAACGACGCCCTGGCCGATCGCCTCTCCGATGTGTTTCGCGTGTTTGAACCCAGCAGCGGCCATTGGAGTTGGTGGGACTACCGCAGTGGCGCCTGGGACCGCGATCAGGGCTGGCGCATCGACCACATCTATCTCACAGAAGAGCTGCTGGATTGCGCCACTGGATGCATCATCGATAAGAACCCTCGCGGCAACACCCAGCCCAGCGATCACGCGCCCGTGGTGGTGAATCTGGCCTGGGAGGACAGCGAGGAGAGCTCAGACGACTGGGAGTGAGGCGAAGACCACGCCAACGGACTACACCTGCATCCAAACTGGGCCCCTTCTGCCCAATCAGGCGTTTTATCGGCCCGAGAGGCTCCGCACCGAAAGGGTCATCACAGTGAGGTCATCGAACTGATCAGCCTCGCCGATGTGATCGCGAGAACGGGCCAGCAGAGCATCGAGCACGTCTTGAGCACTCATCTCCTCGGTGGGCAGCTGCAAAAGGAGTTGCTCAACCCGCTCGAGCCCAAAGGATTCGCCGGATGGCGACCGCGCATCCAACAGCCCATCGGAGAATGCCAGCAGCAGATCACCAGGCTGCAACTGATACTGACGCGTAACGAATGAAGCGGAGAACAAACCAAGAGCTGGCCCGCACTCTTCAAGCTCAGACAACCCATTCTGGCGCTTCACCAACGGCGGCTCATGCCCAGCCAACACATAGCTGAGCTGACCAGTCGATGCGCTGAAAAGAGCCACAAATGCAGTGGCAAAGATCGCAGATTCCGAATGATTGCCGATCATATAGTCATTTACAACGCCCAAAACTTTTGAAAGCGGATGACCAGGTCCAGCATTACCATCCGCCGCACCCTCCGTCAAAACACGCTGAACCCCATAGCGGATCAGCGTTCTGAACACCGACATATACAAGGCAGAACCCAAGCCCTTATCGCAAACATCAGCGACAACAAGCAGAGTCTGGTCTCCGATCGTCATGGCGTCGTACCAGTCGGCGCCAACATCGAGAGCAGGCAGCGAGCAAGCAGCCACAGCAAAGCTCTCATTTTCCGGCAGAGTTTTCACCAAAAAGTCGCCCTGAATACGCCGCGCCGTTTCAATCTCAAGATCCCGTCGTGCAAGCAATGCATTCTTCCTGAGCAGATCATCCAACTGAATGCCTGTGCTTTCGAGATCTTCCAAGAGAGCCCCCATCTCATCCATTTCATGTGCAGGCAATACCAACCGAAATCGACCATCACGAAAACTGCGCAAAGCCGTCGCCACATACTGGAGAGGCCTCAGCAGATTGCCACAACTGATATACAAAGCAAATGTAATCAACGCCAAAGCCAAAACGTCGAGCCTGATCAGCACGGCAACTGTTTCACGTAATGAAGCAAACACTTGATCCTCACTGATCAAGCTGATCAACCGCCATTCACCGTCAACCGGTGCGGTGCAAGAGAGCAGAGGCAATCTCCCATCACCCAAACGACGCGAAGACGGATCTTCGGCGGGACCCATCAACTGACGACCCAACATCGCATTAAGACAATAAGGCGAGCGGGAACCTTGATCACGCAAAGGCGCAAGACCAGGACGCATACCGATCCAGCCGAGATCGACATAACGCGGGCCGAGTAAATGAATCACCACCCCATTATCCCCAACAAGATATTGCGACACCAAATCAAGATCAACTACTTCTGATCTTGCTTGCATCGATGCAGTTCGCATCTGCTGAACGAGGCGATCCATACCAAGATCTTTCTTGATGCTGGAGAGAGGCAAACAGAACGACAGCAGCGCGTCAGCGGGCCTCCCCGCCATGGCCGGTAGCGATCCATCACGATAAATCGGCACGATATAAGCCAGGCAGTCTTCTCCAACCATGGAGGACAGCTTCACAGTTCCATAGGAAGCAAAGCCTCGACGCGCCTCCTGAAAATGTTTGGATCGAATCAGGATTTGCTGAGCAGTCGCGGGATCAGGCGCCTCACCTGCATGAGCCAGCAATGCACCATCGGCGCTCCACACGCGCCACAACCGATAGGGATACAGCTGAGCCAAGCGATTCAGTTCCACCTGAATCTCTTTTAAGTTCAGGCTGCGAAAAGCAGGCCGGCCGGCTTCAAGCTCTAATTGCTTCTGGATATTGAGGAGCCAATTCTCAAGCCCAAAAGCCAACAGCGCCGAGGTACTACCCAGGTAAAGGTGACCGCGCTCGAGCACGATCCGGGCAGCGATCACATTGACAGCAACATTAGTGAGACTGAAAACAAACAACAGCAACAACCAGATCTTGAACGTGATCTTGAAACGGATGCTGCGCGTCGCGTTCCCGCCCCTCTGAAGAACAGTTGAAAGGGTTGACTTCAAGGCCTGTGGGGCCATGACCTAAACAACCTCCAAAGCCGTCAGGGGAGAATCAGGCTGATCGCGTTTCAGCTCCACCAGCTTGCGCAGTGACTCACTGCAGCTGCTCGGCGTGGGGAAGATCTTGCCTGGGTTGGCCAATGCAAGCGGATCGAAGGATCGACGCACCAACTGCATGGTGGCCTGATCGTCGGGGGTGAACATCCAATCCATGTAGCAACGTTTATCGCTGCCGACACCATGCTCGCCACTGATGCTGCCACCAGCGTCAATGCACAAACGCAGGATGTCGGCGCCTAGGGCTTTCACCCGTTCGTTGACCCCCTCCTCACCAGCGCGGTAAAGGATGAGGGGGTGCAGGTTGCCATCGCCGGCATGAAACACATTGGCCACAGCCAGGCCATGCTCGGCGCTGAGCCGATCGATGGCGGCCAACACCCCGGGTAGTGCCGTACGCGGTACGACACCGTCTTGCAAGTAGTAGCTGGGGAACTGCCGGCCCAGCGCTGAGATCGCACTCTTGCGGCCTTTCCACAGCCGCGCCCGCGCCTCCTCGCTCCAGGCCTCGCGCACCGCGCCCGCACCCGCTTCGAGACAGAGGCGGCTCGCGATCTCCACCGATTCCTTCACCTCCAGCGCGTGGCCATCGAGCTCGATCAGCAGCACCGCCGCGGCCTCGCGGGGGTACTCGTCCACCCCGAAATAGTCATCCACCGCCTGGATGCAGGGGTTGTCCATCATTTCCATGCCCGCCGGCAGCACCCCAGCACCCGTGATCAGGCGCACCGCCTCACCGGCGGCTTCCATCGAGGCGAAATCCGCCAGCAGCACTGCCACCGTTTCGGGGGTGCGCAGCAGCCGCAGGGTGATCGCCGTGGCGATCCCGAGGGTGCCTTCGCTGCCGATGAACACACCGCGCAGATCCAGGCCCGGCATCTCCGGCAACTCACCGCCCAAGGTGGTGATCGAACCATCCGGCAGCACCACCTCCATCGCCAGCACGTGATTGCTGGTGACGCCGTACTTCAGGCAGTGCACGCCGCCAGAGTTCTCGGCCACATTGCCGCCGATGCTGCAGGCCACCTGGCTGGAGGGATCCGGGGCGTAATAGAAGCCATCGCCCGTCACCGCCCGCGTGACCCAGCTGTTGATCACCCCCGGCTGCACGGTGATCCGCTCATTGGCCAGATCCACCTCCAGCACCTTGCGCATGCGGCTGGTGGCGATCACCAGGGCCGGCTGCTCCGCCAGCGCACCACCGGAGAGGCCCGTGCCGCTGCCGCGGGCGATGAACGGCACCTCCAGCTCAGCGCAGAGCTTCACCACCGCCGCCACCTGTTCGGTGGTTTCCGGCAGCACCACCAGTGGCGGCTGATGGCGATGCAGGGTGAGTCCGTCGCAGTCGTAGGCCAGCAACTCCTGACGCTTGGACACCACAGCCCGCGGCGGCAGCAGAGGCCGCAGGCGGCGTTCAAGCAAGCCCCAGTCAGGCGTCACAGGGATGGGCCACGGTGGCAAGACCTTAACGAGAGTTCCACCACTGGACTCCCGGGCCTGCAATTGCGTAAGGATGGTGCGCTCAAGCTCCCGTCTGCGGAATCCGTTTTGACCTCGGCACCTGTTTCGGCTCCCGTGCACAACACCACCCGGTCCCAGGAACTGTTCAGTGCCGCGCAGACGCTGATGCCGGGTGGGGTGAGCTCACCGGTGCGCGCTTTCCGCTCCGTGGGCGGACAGCCGATCGTGTTTGACCGCGTCAAGGGCGCCTACGCGTGGGACGTGGACGGCAACCGCTACATCGATTACATCGGCAGCTGGGGCCCTGCCATCTGCGGCCACGCCCACCCCGAGGTGATCGGCGCCCTGCACGAGGCGCTGGAGAAGGGCACCAGCTTTGGTGCTCCCTGCGCCCTGGAAAACAAGCTGGCGGAGATGGTGATCGATGCCGTGCCGTCGGTTGAGATGGTGCGCTTCGTGAACAGCGGCACCGAGGCCTGCATGTCGGTGCTGCGCCTGATGCGCGCCTTCACCGGCCGCGAAAAGATCATCAAGTTCGAGGGCTGCTACCACGGCCACGCGGACATGTTCCTGGTGAAGGCGGGCTCGGGTGTGGCCACCCTCGGCCTGCCCGACTCCCCCGGTGTGCCACGCACCACCGCCGCCAGCACCCTCACCGCTCCCTACAACGATCTGGAAGCGGTGAAGCAGCTCTTCGCCGAGAACCCCGGTGAAATCGCCGGCGTGATCCTCGAGCCCGTGGTGGGCAACGCCGGCTTCATTACCCCCGAGCCCGGCTTCCTGGAAGGCATCCGCGAGCTCACCAAGGAGAACGGCGCGCTGCTGGTGTTCGACGAAGTGATGACCGGCTTCCGCATCAGCTACGGCGGCGCCCAGGCCAAGTTCGGCATCACCCCCGACCTCACCACCATGGGCAAGGTGATCGGCGGCGGCCTGCCCGTGGGCGCCTACGGCGGCCGCGCCGACATCATGAGCATGGTGGCCCCCGCCGGCCCGATGTATCAGGCCGGCACCCTGAGCGGTAACCCCCTGGCGATGACCGCCGGCATCAAAACTCTGGAGCTGCTCAAGCAGCCCGGCAGCTACGAGCGGCTCGAGGCGATCACCAAGCGCCTGATCGACGGCATCATGGATGCTGCTCGCAGCGCCGGCCTGCCGATCACCGGCGGTTCAATCAGCGCCATGTTCGGCTTCTTCCTCTGCGAAGGCCCGGTGCGCAACTTCGAGGAGGCCAAGGCCGCCGACACCGTGCGCTTCGGCAAGCTGCACCGCGCCATGCTTGAGCGCGGCATCTATCTGGCCCCCAGCGCCTTTGAGGCTGGCTTCACCTCGCTGGCCCACAGCGATGAGGACATCGACGCCACCATCGCCGCCTTCCGCGAATGCTTCGCAGCGGTGGCCTGAACACCGGATCCAGCGATCTTCTCTCCGCCAGGCGCCGCGGCAGTGTTCGCCTGGCTGGAGCCGTTGCTGTTGCCATCACAGGTTTGGCTGTGCTGGGTCGCAACAGCGATCCAGCTGGCAAACCGCTTCCAGCCGCCGTCACCCTTGGGGCGGCCATCGCCCTCACCGGCAACGCCAACCTCTACGGCCAGGACCAGCGGGTAGGCCTGGAGCTGGCCCAACGCTGGTTTGCCAGCACTCCCCACCCACGACCGGTGCGGCTAGAGCTCGAGGACGGAGCTTCCGATGAACCCAGCGCCATTGCTGCGTTCAACCTGTTGATCGGTAGGGGTGTGATCGCCCTGATCGGCCCCACCCTTTCCCAGCAAGCCTTCGCGGCCGATCCGATCGCCCAGCGCCAAGGGGTGCCTGTCGTGGCCCCCTCCAACACCGCCCAGGGCATTCCGCAGATCGGCTCCTTCATCAGCCGGGTGTCAGCCCAGAGCTCCGTGATCGCGCCGCTCTCCCTCGATGAAGCGCTGGAGCGGGATCCCCAGATCAGCCGCGTTGCGGTGTTCTTTGCCCAAGACGACGCCTACAGCACCGCCGAAACGGCGATTTTCCAGAAGGCTTTGGCCGAAAGGGGCCTGACGCCGGTGAGCGTGCAGCGCACCCAGCTGGCCGACAACGACTTCCAGAACCCGATCACAGCCGCCCTGCAACAGAAGCCGCAGCTGGTGGTGATTTCAGCTCAAGCTGTGGATGGCGGCAATTTGATCCGGCAACTGAGGGAGCTGGGCTACCGCGGCCAGATTGTGGTGGGCAACGGTCTCAACACGCCCAACATCTACCCGATCTGCCAGCGCTGGTGCGATGGCGTGTTGATCGCACAGGCCTACAGCCCCGACCTCAACACCCCCATCAATCAAACCTTCCGGCGCCTGTTCCAAGACGCCAATGGCAACCGAACCCCCGGCCAGATCACGGCCCAGGCCTGGACCGCTTACCAGGTGCTGTTCGAGGCGCTGCAGCGACTGCAAAAGCGCGGTGAGATGGACGGTGTGACCCTGGGTGAGGCCCGGCGCCGACTGATGCAGGAAGTGCTCGCAGGGCACTACGACACGCCCTTGGGCCCCATTCACTTCCGCGCCGATGGGGAAGTGGTGCAGGGGCGTTTTTATGTGGCTGAGGTCACGATGGAGGCCAACGGACGCCATGGCAGCTTCCGCTTGGTGCGCAGCTTCGATGTGGACTCGGATGCCGGAGGGCCCACACCATGAGCGCCGCCCTGCTGCAGATCCTGCTGAACGGCGCCGCCAGTGGCGGTGTGTACGCGCTCGTTGCCCTGGGCTACACCCTGATCTTTTCGGTGCTGGGGGTGATCAACTTCGCCCAGGGCGCCCTGTTCAGCCTTGGTGGTTACCTCACCTTCCTGCTGATGGGCGGGCGGATTGGGGTGAACGGCGCCCTACCGGGCTGGCATCTGCCCGTGGCCTTGCCGTTCTGGATGGCGCTGCTGCTGGCGGCGATCGGAGCTGGTGTGGTTGCCCTGCTGGTGGAACGGGTGGCCTTTGCGCCGCTGCGCCGCCGCGGTGCCGACCCCCTGCTGTCGCTGATCACCAGCTTGGGAGCTGGCGTGGTGCTGGTGAATCTTCTGCAGATCCTGATGGGTGCCGAGGGTTATGCGTTCCCCGCTGGAGCAGCGGCACTGGAAGGCTTACCGGAAGCACTGTTGATCGGCGGCGCCAGGATCCGCACGGTGCAAGTGGTGCTGCTGTTGATCTCGGCAGGGGCCGTGGCGGCGCTCACGGTGTGGCTGGAGCGAAGCCGCACAGGCCAGGCCATGCGAGCGGTGGCCGAAGATCCCACTGCCGCAAGGTTGATGGGCATCCACAGCGGAGCCATCGTTCGGCTCGCCTTTCTGCTCAGCGGCATGCTGGCCGGGCTGGGCGGGGGCCTGATCGGGCTCAGCGTGAGCCTGGCCGGCCCCTACTTCGGCATCAGCTTCGGCCTCAAGGGCCTGGCGGTGCTGGTGCTGGGGGGCTTGGGCAGCGTGCCTGGTGCCATCGCCGGCGGCTTGCTGATGGGCCTCGCCGAGGCTCTGATTCCCTCTGCAGCCTCCGGTTGGCGCGATGCACTGGCCTTCGCCGTGCTGTTCGCTGTTCTGGTGCTGCGCCCCAGTGGCCTGCTGGGGCGTCGCCTGCAGGAGAAAGTCTGAGCGATGCCCGACAACGGCCTGTTGGTGCAGATGATCCTCGGCGCGCTGCTGGGCCTCTCGGTGTATCTGCCCATGGCTGCAGGCCAGCTCTCACTGGCCACACCGGCCTTCTATGCGGTGGGCGGCACGCTGGCGGCCCTGATGGCCACCCACGCAGACCACCAGGGAACCATCAGCCTCGGCGCCGTGCTCTGGGAAATGGTGGTAGCCGGGGCGCTCACGGCAGCGTTGGCGACGCTGGTGGGGCTCCCGGTGCTGCGCTTGCGAGGGATCTATCTGGCGATCGCCACGATCGCCCTCGTGGAGATCGTGCGGGTTGCGATCCTCAATCTCCCCTTCACCGGTGGCGCCACCGGCATCTTCGGCATCCCACAGCCGTTTCACCATCCCCTCGGCTACATCACACTCAGCGGTGGGCTACTTGCCCTCTGCGGCTGGGCCTTTCAGCGGCTGGAAACCAGTCGGTTGGGACGAGCCATGGCCGCCATCCGCGACGACGAATTGGCCACCCGTTGCATGGGGATCAACACCACCCGCGTGAAGCTGAGCGCGTTTGTGGCCAGTGCTGTTCTTGCGGGCGTGACGGGCGTGATCGCTGCGCACTACCTCAATACCTGGAACGCCAGGCAGGGCAGTTTCGATGTCGCGATCACCACGCTGGCCTTCGTGATCCTTGGAGGTTCGCGCAGCTGGCTCGGCCCCGTGATCGGCGGCCTCCTGCTCACCGCTCTACCGGAACTGCTCCGCCCCGTGGGTGATCTTCGCCTGGTGCTGTTCGGCCTGGTGATTCTGCTGGGGCCCGTGTTCTTCCCCCAGGGACTGATTACGCCAGCTCTGCTGGAGAAGCTGGGCCGATGGAAACTGCGGAGGCTGAAGCCATGAGCGAGCAGGCAGCGTCGCTCGAACTGCATGGCGTCAGCCGCCGCTTTGGCGGGTTGCAGGCCCTCAGCGATGTGAGCTTCAGCGTGCAGGAGGGAGAGATCTTCGGCCTGATCGGGCCGAACGGCGCCGGCAAAACCACGTTGTTCAATCTGCTCTCGGGCGTCACACCACCCACCAGCGGAATGATCCGCTGGCGCGGCAAACGCTGCCATGGCCTCAGCCCCGATGCGCTGAACCGCCTGGGCATTGCCCGCACCTTTCAAAACCTGCGCTTGTTCGGTGAGCTCACAGTGCTGGAAAACGTGCTGGTCGCCCTCCACCACCAAGCCGGAGCCCAGCTCGAACCGCAAGCCCTCGCCCTGCTGGAGGAGTTGGACTTGGCTCACCTGGCCGATCGCCGCGCCGATGAACTCGCCTACGGCAACCGCCGGCGCCTGGAGATCGCCAGGGCCTTAGCCACCAAGCCAACCCTGCTGCTGCTGGATGAACCTGCCGCCGGCATGAATCCCAGCGAGAAAGACCAGCTCTGCGACTTACTGGCAGAGATGCGGCAGCGCCATCAACTCACCTTGATCGTGATTGAGCATCACGTGCCGCTCCTGATGCAGCTCTGCCATCGCATGGCGGTGCTGGATTTCGGCCGGCTGATCGCCCTGGGCAGCCCTGAACAGATCCGCACAAACCCCAGGGTGATCGAGGCCTACCTGGGAGGTGCCAGGTGAACACCATCGCGCTGCTGGAACTGGATCAGCTGCAGGTGCACTACGGCAGCGTGCAGGCCTTGGCAGGCGTGTCGCTCCGGGTGAACCGCGGGGAGTTCGTCTGCCTACTGGGCTCCAACGGAGCCGGCAAAAGCACAACCCTGCGAGCCATCTCGCGGCTCGTACCCGCCACGGGCGGCGAGATTCGCTGGCGCGGCGGCGATCTAGCCAAGGTGCCAGCCCACCGCACCCTCAGGCTTGGGATCGGCCACTGCCCAGAGGGCCGGCGGCTGCTCAACCGCCAAACCGTGGCCTTCAATCTGGAGCTGGGCGCTTACCTCCGCCGCGACCGCCTCGGCATCAGCAGCGATCTGGATCGCTGTTATGCCCTGTTCCCCCGCCTGGCGGAACGCCGACGCCAGCAGGCTGGCTCCCTCTCCGGCGGAGAACAGCAGATGGTGGCGATCGCCCGCGCCCTGATGGGCCGCCCCGAACTGCTGATGCTGGATGAGCCCAGCCTGGGGCTCGCGCCGAAACTGGTCGCCGAAGTGATGGGAGTGCTGGAGGCTCTGCACAAGCAAGGGCAAACGATCCTGCTGGTGGAGCAGAACGCCCAGGCCGCCCTTGAGATCGCCGATCGCGGTTATGTGCTTGAGGCCGGCCGACTTCAACTCGAAGGATCAGCCAAGGATCTGCTTGGCGATGAACAACTACGAGCCGCCTATCTCGGTCAATGAACAGGGGGCTGACATCCCATGGCTAGCCCCCCATTCTTCAAAAAGAATGTCCCAAAAGCATCGTCCGTCATGCTTAGAGCTTGCGTTGGCCTCGGTCGCGACTTAGTTGCAAGCCGATGGAGTTTACTTCTTCTTTTTACAATCGCTGCCCTTTTTGCCCATCTTGACAAAGACATGCCAATCGGGCAACTGATTGGCTGGTTCATTGTCTGCGGTCTGGGGCTCATTCCACTCTCGCGCATGATCGCGGAGATGGTTGAGGAGCTAGCCGACAGGCTGGGCGATCGGATTGGGGGCCTGGTGAGCGTCGCCCTCGGAAATCTGGTTGAACTGGTTGTCTCCTTCACAGCCCTTGCCAGTGGCCTGTACCACTTGGTTGTCGTGTCTATAGCAGGAGCGGTGATCACCAATTGCCTCTTGGTACTGGGAATCAGCACCTGCGTGGGGGCAAGAAAGCAGCCAACGATAGAAATTCACCCATACAGCACAGGGCTTCAAGACCAACAGCTGCTCGCAAGCACGATGTTCCTAGCGATACCAACAATCTTTATACTGAACAACAAGGCTGGCCTGAGCGATGGGGCCAATCAATTCGACTCATTCGCCTCATACTCCCTGATCGTATCAGTCATCGTTATCATATTTTATTTGCTTTCATTCCTCTACCAGACGGGAACAGCACGAAATCTATACATGCGCGCCAAATCAGAAGAGGTGCTCCCTGCAGCAGGCGAGAAAAAGCCCCTCGCCTCCATCATTATAATGTTACTGATTGTCAGCGCGATCCTGGTAGGCATTTCAGATCATCTCGTGGAATCACTCCAGCTAATCGTAGATGGAGCGCATCTCAATCCATTGTTTGTAGGCATTTTCCTCCTGCCCCTGTTTGGATGCTTCTCAGAAGCATTGATATCCATCAAAGCTGCCAATTCCAATCGGATGGACCTCGCAATGGCAAGCACTGTTGAGTCGAGCGTCCAACTTCTTTTGTTCGTGATGCCACTTCTTGTGATCTGCGGAGCACCGATGGGTAGGTATCTGCACCTCGGCATTCCCGGGACATCCCTCTTCTGCCTTGGTGCAACGGTTTTAGCGGTTCACTGGATTATCGAAAACCGAAAGCTCAGCTGGTACGAGGGGTCTTTACTTCTAACACTCTATACTGTGATAGGAGCAGGCACGTTCTTCCTGGGTTCATAGCATTCTTCGACCACAAGGCCTACGGTGAATCAGTCTCATTACCAAGTTCGCAGCAGCCTGCCAGGAAGAGTAAGGATTTACTGCGATCAGCTGATCGAATCGGACGTTCTTAGGCACCATTGCATTATTACACTTACCCGATGCCATTGGCTCAAAGACTTTAGGATCAACCGAATCAGCGGAGACCTGATTATTCATTATCCAAGGCATAGAACCGACGATATTGATGATCTTCTTGATGACTGTCTAACGCTTCCCAGCGTTGACAATGAACTTCATCTTGCACTGACCCAACTCAGAATTGAAAAGTGGAATACGAAATTATCTCACAGCTCAGCCCTTAGGAATGGAATCTTCGTAGGCTGCCTTCTCGTTGCAGAGATTCTGCTACCCATCCCGATCACGTTGATCGCTCTAGGGGCGGCAGTTTCACTGGTACCAGCGGCCAAAGAAATCAAAGAACATTGGAACGAGCTTCGAAAGCTGTCACCCAAGCTTCTTGAATTAACGTTCACAAGCATCCTCATCGCAGATGGACATGCTGGAGAAGCTTTACTTGAAACCGGCCTTGGAGAGGCAAGCACAGTTACCGAAGAACTAACGAAAAGCGAGAGTGAACCAAAAGAGCGATCTCAAGAATTCGTCGATCACATCCGCAACATTGTGAGCATTCAAATCAATGGCCATAATGGTGATGACGACGATGAGCTACCAGAAGTCAAAGAAGGCGACCTCTACCCTGCAAAAACCCAATCACACATATTCCTGAACAGCACACTGGTCAAAGGCGAAATCATTATCATCAGCAGAATTGTTGATGGCGATTGGCGGCCACTCAGAAAAAAAGCCGGAGACTCGATCAGTGCTGGCTCAATGATTATCAAAGGCTCAGGCATCCTAAGAGTCGACGATCCCATTGAGTACCACGATGCCTACATGGGCATCATTCAGACGAAGGCCACTGAACTCGCAGCGACAAAAGTTGACAAGAATCTCGAACGGTACAACGACATTGCAATCCCCCTACTCCTTGGCGCCGGCGGGCTAACCATGCTCTTCGGAACATTTGAACGATCCCTTGGGATTCTTCAACTTGATCCTGTCAACGCCTGGACAGCAAGCAATATCAGCTCAAAACTGACAGCCATCTACACCCTTGGGCTCCAAGGAGTGCATATCAATGCACCCGATTCTCTCTATACATTAAGCAAAGTCAAGCATCTTGTCATCAGTGGCAGCTGCCTCAACCGTCTGGGTGGCATCAAAGTTCGCGAACATCTCGCCCCAACACACAAACAGCGCCGTGGCGAACTCCTGCGGATCCTGGCGGGCCTACAGAATCACTTACTCGAAGCCAACGAAGTCCGAATCTGGTCAGATCAGCTTGGACATTTATCACGCCCCCTCAGGGTTGCCCATGTTGACTTGAACCATCTCGCAGAGGAAGGCTGGATCATCACACTGGATGATGGCAGAGAGATTTGCCTGAAAGAGCAAAAAGATCCCCCTGAGTTCATCGCTTATACCGACCTAGATCCCATTGAGTTCTGGGAGAATAACGAGCTCATTGGCTATGTCGAACTCATTTCCAAACCAGGGGATGAGTGGATTGGTGTTTGCCAAGCTCTCCAGGATCTAGGGATCAGCATTCATGTAGTGGGCAGAAAATGCACATCACGCATGACCGAATTATTCGAACCACTTGGCATCAGACATGAAGAAAATCTGCACGGCAACTTTGACGCTTTCGATCGCATCGAGCTTGTGCGTGACCTCCAAAAAACTGGAGAAGGCGTTGCTTATCTTGGCTATATTTTAGATGATCTACCTGCGCTAACCCGCGCAGACGTCTCTCTGTGCTTAGATGTTGATGCTGACAGCACAATTACCGGGAGCATCTGCGATATCACCCTCGGAGCTGATGTCCACTGGCTACCTCGCATCGTCCAGCTCGGTCGAAACATAGAAAAAACGGCCACAAGCAACTTTTCACTCATTGCAGGATCAAGGCTGTTGGCGGCAGTGGGTGCAACATCAGCAGCCATCAACCCTCTGACCACCGTTCTTCTATCCAATATTCCAATCTTTTTAGCAGAGCTTAGGAATCTAATGGCCATGAAATCTCATGGCGTCTATGAGTCTCATCACACAAAAAGCCGTACCACCTCGCCTCTACCGATGAGGCATCCATCCTGCCGCGTTCTAACGACTGGGCTGAGCCAGAACAAGTCTTCTGGCAGCACAACCAAAAAGCCCAAGCGAAAAACGCCTCGGCCATAACCAGCACTGCAGTGATGCCATGAATCAATAATTGCTGCCCTGGCAAGGATCATTACTCAGGCATTACAGCCGAATCAGATCGCCTTGGATCTGCATAGCCATAGGTTTTAATAAGGTTTCCGAAGTTTTGCCTCGAGTGAGCATCAACATGAACCTCTACGGAATTAGCTGAACCCATCGAGGGGGCCAACCTGATGGTGTGCCCCTGACGCTCGAGCAACCGGATCGTGTCGGGGCTGATCCCCTGCTCCACGCTGATGTGATCCGGCCAAAGCTGGCTGTGGATCCGTGGTGCCGCCACAGCTGATGCCAGATTCAAGCCATGCACCAAGCGGTTAAGCAACACCTGCAGCACCGTGGTGATGATGCGGCTGCCACCGGGGCTGCCGGTGGCCAGCCATGGTGAGTCATCCGGGCGGAACACGAGGGTCGGCGTCATCGAACTGAGGGGACGGCGGCCTGGTGCAATGGCGTTCTGGCTGCCCTGGCGCAAGCCGTACGCATTCGGGGCACCGGGTTTCGCGGTGAAGTCGTCCATCTCGTTGTTGAGCAGGAAGCCCGCTCCCGGCACCGTGATGCCATTGCCGTAGGC
>Ga0194124_10001363_pt1 | contig 31194 bp, 32 predicted proteins | sample TA2KigCas0mmetaG_FD_148605 | JGI IMG/M metagenome (GOLD analysis project Ga0194124, IMG submission 148605) | Freshwater microbial communities from Lake Tanganyika, Tanzania - TA2015031 Kigoma Deep Cast 0m | ecosystem: Environmental > Aquatic > Freshwater > Lake | place: Tanzania: Lake...
AAAGATTTAGGAAGTGCCAAAACATACGAATGTAAAAAGTGTAAAATAAAAATAGATCGTGATATAAATGCATCAATAAATATCTTTAATATAAAGGTGCCTAGTTAATTATAATTTATTATAATTGACCGGTCTATATGACCGAAACCGTTACACACCTTAAAAAAAAACTTAAAAGAGAGTATAAAGAAATATAAAGTTTTTTGTAACGGCAATAAGAAAGCAAAAAAGAAAACAAAAAAACCAAAGAAATAAAAAAATCTGAAACTTCCGATAGTGAAACAGAATCTACTATTAAGACAGGATTACAGTTAATTAAAAATGAATATTTTTAATTTGTATGTATTGTCCTTGGAATGAAAAAGATTAAGTATACAAGTAAAGAAAAATATATAGATAATATATATGATTTTTATAAATCTGTCACTAAAGCACATCTTACAGAAATATGTGATAAATACGATATTAAATATTTGAAGAAAAATAAGAAAGATAAGAAAGATAAGAAAGAAGGTGTATTTTTTAATATTTCGAAATTTATTAAAAAATAGTTGGAATTAGTTATAAAAAATTAAATAAATTATCTATTAATTTGTAACACTTGTTGGTAAAAAATGGAATATAAAATTTAGTGAAATGTATAAAAGAATAGGTTTTACTAATGGGATAACTTACTTTATCCATTGAAGTTTTAATAAGTTTTTGAGTTTCTACTTATTTGCCAAATTATTCAATTAGCACATTGTATAACTATTTTAAATTAATTATTACTGAAATATTATTAGATATATTAACAATTATTATAAATATTATTTGGATAGGGAATTTTACACACAGGGTTTGTGTGCAAAAATTTCCTTCTGAAGGTAAAATCTTAGAAAAATAAAATATCATAAATTTATATTTAATAGGTTATATTACTTTTTTATTGAACGTGAATAAAAAAATATTTAATTTTATATAAAAATCGCCGGTTAAAAATTTAACCTAAAAAGTTAAAAATTTAACCTAAAAAGTTAAAAATTTAACCTAAAGTAAAAAATATTTAAAACTTTTTATATTAGTATATAACATAGATAAATGTATAAAAGAATAGGTTTTACTAATGGGATAACTTACTTTATCCATTGAAGTTTTAATAAGTTTTTGAGTTTCTACTTATTTGCCAAATTATTCAATTAGCACATTGTATAACTATTTTAAATTAATTATTACTGAAATATTATTAGATATATTAACAATTATTATAAATATTATTTGGATAGGGAATTTTACACACAGGGTTTGTGTGCAAAAATTTCCTTCTGAAGGTAAAATCTTAGAAAAATAAAATATCATAAATTTATATTTAATAGGTTATATTACTTTTTTATTGAACGTGAATAAAAAAATATTTAATTTTATATAAAAATCGCCGGTTAAAAATTTAACCTAAAAAGTTAAAAATTTAACCCAAAAAGTTAAAAATTTAACCTAAAGTAAAAAATATTTAAAACTTTTTATATTAGTATATAACATAGATAAAATGTACGAATGTGCAATTTGTAATTACGTAACTAATGACAAATCTAATTTTCGTCATCATAATAAATCAAAAAAACATATGTTTGAAATGGAAAAAAATAAGGCAGAAGAAAAAAAAATAATTTTCGAAAAACAGACAAAAGAAATTGAAGAGTTAAAACAAAAAATAGTAAAACTAGAAGTAGAAGCAAAAATATACAAAGAACTATCTGAAAAAGGAGCCAATACAAACAACACAAACAATGGCATCATTATAAATAATAATTTAAATTACGTAAATAAGCATTTCAAAGATGCGCCCCCATTACAAAAAATAACAGATTATAAATTAAATGGTATAGATATGGATGATGATAGTAAACTAGATGAACTAATTGATAATATAATATATTACCATAATAATAAGTGCCTTCATAAACTCATAGGAGACCATATAATAAAACTTTATAAAAAAGAAGATGTCACGCAACAATCGTTTCATACAACAGATGTTTCACGTAGAAAATATTTAGTCAGATTGGAAGAAAAGTTAGGATATCTTTATGATGATTCTTCTGAAGGAACTAACGATTATGACTCAGACAATAATGGCAAAATGAAAAATAAACTAAAAGTAGAAAATAAAACTAAATCTAAGTGGACTAATGATAATGAAGGTATACGATTAGGTTATTTAATACTCGATCCAATTACTAAGAAAGTAATTAAAGTGCTAAAAAAAAAATTTAAGCAATATAATGAAGGCATGCAAAAAAATAGCAGAAGAATGCCAACATATGATGAAATTAAAAAATTTGCGACATTGACTGATATTTCAAAAGATATTGATAATGATAAACTAAAAAAAAGTATAAATACTTATATAGCGCCATATTTTGTTTTGGATAAAGTGTAGATGGCTATACAATAATTTACTTTATTTTACTTTATAAATTACTTGCTAAAATTTTTTGCATTTGGTTTTGAATAGGTCTCAATGTTCAGGTATGGGTAATACATTATAAGTTACTTCTTCATACTTATTTGATACTCCTTCTTTATAGAGTTTTTTATTAAGAGCTTTATTTTGCTTTCTAATTGTTTTTGCATAAGTTTTATCTTCAGCAAGTTTTCTATCTGTTTTATATACTTGTGGACACATTGTTGTTTTCTTTATTTTCATGTCGGAATGTGTTTCTGAAAAAAGAGAATTCATTAATGTAGATTTACCGGATGATATACATCCAACAATCCCAATATTGATAGTAGGATTTTTATAGATATCTTCTAATAATTGTGTTTTTAATTCTATTATTTTTTTAATTTGTGAATTTACTTTGGTATTTGATCCATATAGTTTATAATTTATTAAATTCCCATCTTCAATTATATACACATTCGGAGAATATAATAATTCTCTTTTATCATTAAATGAGTCACAAATCATATCACAACTTATTTTTGGACAATCGACAATATAAATATTAGTAGGATAAGCCTTTATATTACTTATAATAATTTTAGATAGATTTTTACAATGATTAAAAATTAGAGAATAATCATCATATTTATCTTTTTTACACCTTTGCACATTTAAAACGCCGATTTAACGACAAAAAAATATACACAAATGTAAAAATTTGGTTATAACACATCGTGAAATGTGTATGAAGTCTTAACTACTGCGACAAAATATGTCTGGTCTTTTACCAGTATTAAATATAGATTTAACTATTTTTAACATATTTTGCACAGCGTTTTTATCTCTGTTATGGAATATTTCGCTTTTATGCTTAATAGATTGACATCTCAATATTCCATGACATAAGTCTGTTTCGCCTTTTCTTTTTGGTTTTTTACTTGGTTTTTCTAAAAACTTTTCTATTTCTTCATTACAACAATTACAAAGTTTTGATGTTCTAAATTCATTTACCAAATATGTTTTATAACCTGCATTTCTAAATATTCTTCTAAACTTTTTACATATTGTTGGTTCTTTTCCTTTCATATTATTATCACCTTTATCATAATCACCAACTACCAATATGGTTTTATTAGGCTTACCATATTTATTTTCAAAATTTTTAATCATCTTACTTTCACTTTTTTGGGTATTTGTAAAGGCATTTAATTTAAATTTTCTAAAAAATGATTTTTCATAATGAGTATAAAGTTGATTATTTATTTTATTCTTTTCAATACAATATAATTTAAATTTTTCATAATTACAACTTTTTGAGTTTAGATTAGATAAACTTGTTTCTAACTCTTTGATGCTTTTACTATCTATAAAAGTTTCTTTATTAACTTTATCAATAATTTTATTGTATTTTTTATTTCTTGTTTCTAATCTTCTTTGATTTTGTGTATATCTAAATGTTTCTAATTCATTTTTATCATTATAAGAACCGAAATACAACAAATCACTCAACCCCGGATCAGCACATACAACCTTCATATTTTTAAGTTCTTGCGTAATCTCTGTTTTTTCAATATAATTGATATTTTCTTCTTGACAACATTTTTTATTTTGATATGTTTTTGATAAAGGCTTACCTTTTACATCTATACGAATAAATAGAATACATACTGAAATTCCATCAGTTCTTATCATATGACTGAATGTGTATTTTTTACCTTTCTTAAATACTCTATTTGATAAATTAAAAAATTTACTCCATAATTCATTATATTTATTTTCTTTTTTGTATGTTTTTAAATATTCACTTGTTGCTTCATCACCTAAAAAATTACTAATTAACGCACAAGTATCAATACAAATATTTTTAGGAACTATATTAGTCCTTAATGGTAGAACATTAAATAATCTTATTTGTTTTTCTTCTTTTTCTATTTTTACAATATTAAGTTTTTCTAATTCATTGCAAATATAAAACATAGCATGTAAAAAATATTGAGTATTTGATTTAAGTTCATAATAAATATTATTTTCTTCAAACTTTATTTTATTTGGAAATAATTTAATTCTTTGTTCTATTATCCATTTATGGTATTTTTCATTACTTGTTAAAGTATCAAATGAAACTAAATCTTTCTTAACTTTATTTATATCTTCATATAGTGCTTTATGTAATTGCTTTCTTAATTCTTTATCTTTATTTGCTTTCGTTATTTCATCACGCTGTTTTTTAACATCAAATATAATATTAACATATTTATTAAGATGGTCTATAAAATGTTCTTGAATATTATTATTAATATTTGTAATCATATCAATTGCTTCATATGCTAAAATATAACTTAATTTATCATAATAAAGTGTTTCATCTTTAATAATAGTTTTAGAATAATGTTCTTTATAAAATGTTGTTAAAGTCTTTAATTGTTCAGGCATATTATCATCTCTATAACCTCCTGAATTGCATTTTCTTTTAGTAATTACCTTAAAAATATCACAAATAAATTCTTTATCTAATGTTGGAAAAGGTTGATTATTATTAAATAAATGAATAAAATATAATTTCAAAAATTGGTAAGAATGCACTACAATTTTATTTGTTCTTGAAACTAATTCATTAATAATAGGATTAATATTATTGTCTTTTAGAACATTCTTAATATTATCCTTATTTGTTTTCATAAAATCAAAATTTTCTTCATCTTTTTTCTTTTCTTTAACTTTTGGTTTTGATTTTTTCATAGTCTATATAATATTACTATATATTTTATTTTTAAATAGTTTAACGCATTAAAATTTAATTATAAAAATTGATATAATTAAATTTATATATTATATTATAATAAATATATGGAAACACTTATCATTCATATTTCCGGTGCATCAGGTTCTGGTAAAACTACATTAGGTAACAAACTAAAAGATCAATTTAAAAGTAAAATTGTTGTCAAGGATTTAGATGAATTAAGAGCAGAATTTATAGAAAGTCATTATGGAAAAAAGTTTAATTGGGAAAAATTTGATTCAGAAAAATATCAATCATTTTTGGATAAATATATTTTATCTCAAAAAAAACCATTAATATTAGTTGGATTAAATCATATGTTTTGGCATAATAAAAAATTATATTACAATGTTCATTCACAATATAATTATTATATTGATATTGATGATATGTTAATTGTTAAACAAAAATGTATTAGATTTTTAACGGATGAGTTAAAAGATATGGTAACTAAAAATAAGGCAATTATCCGTGATATTACAGAAGATAATGAGAAATTTGTAAGATTGATTAAAGAAAATATAGAAAGAGAATGTGGAACAAAAGAAACATTAAAAATTAATAAAATGTGGAAAAAAGATTATGAAAAACAAGGTTATAAATTTATGTCAAGAGAAAATATTTATAAGTCTATTATAAAGATATTAAATAATAAATTTTCAAAATAAATTAATAGGAAATTATATTATTTTAATGCATCTAAAATCTTTTGTTTTATATCTTGACAATTATGAGCAATTAAATCATAACTTTGTCCATAGGTGATAATATCCATTAATTTTTTTACTCTTTCTGGATCATATTCATTTGACCTCATTTTATCACAACTATCAATCGTCCAATTATGTCCTTCTTCATTCATTATTGAACCAGATATATTTGGATTAATTTTTCTTAATATGCCTCCAGATGGCCCGTATTCAACAATATGATATTCATTTGTAGATGTTTTAATCATAATTCCTGCGTGATGTATTGAACCAATTGAAATAGGAGCATCTGCTAATCCTCTTTTAATTCCACAAATTTCAACAACTTTATTTGTAATAGGTTGAGGTGGGTTTGGTAATGTTCTAATAAATGTTTTTGGTGCTAATAAGATACCACCAGAACATAATATGCTTCTTGGATATGTATCCACATATATACTTTCATTTATTTCTGTTTCTGGAGTGAAATTATCTAACACAACATTTAGAGCACATAAACGATATATATTCTCTAAACGATTGTAAATAGGAAATACATTTTTAATATCATCATAATATTCACGAAAGAATTGTTGTACGTATTTTGCATAAGATGGTATTTCAAAATATTCATCATCTTCCCAACATACGATATTTATTTTTTCTTTTAATTTTTTGAATGTTAATATATCATCTTCCAATGTATATTTAATGTCTTCATATGATATTGAAGCACTCATTGTTCTATTTAATTTTTTAAACTCCATATATTCAGCATTAAGTTCTTCTTGTTTATCTTTTAAATTATTATCCCTGACAAAGTTAGAAATCATATCAATTAATCTCATAAATCCATAATGGAATTCAATATTTAATACTTTATATGTTCCTTCTATTTCTCTCATACTAATCATATATGTTTCTTGTTTAATATATTCTTCATCAACACCATTAATGATTATTGCCATCAACACACGATAAATATATTTCAATAAATGATCAGTTAAATATAATGTATCATAAACTGCTGAATTACTTGCAATTAATAATGGATATACATAAGATTTATGATTACTGAATGACCCTTTTAGATTTTGTCTCAAATCAATACGCATTTGTTTTATTTTATTTCCTATAATAAATCGCTCTATTTCAATATCTGGATTTTTTAATTCATATTGATAATTACCATTATTTAACTTGAATTTATCAAATATATCATATTCATCTATTTCACCAGTAAATATACCATCATCATCTATTTTTAAAGTTGGAAAATCATATGATGCTTTAACATCAAATAATCTCATATAATCATCTTTTGGAATACAAAGATAATTATCTATAATAAATTGTTCAATTTCATCGGTTTGTTCCATTTTGTTAATTGACATTATAATATTGATTTAAATATTTATAATAAATTTAAATCAATTTTTTTATATAATGCTCAAATATTTAAACCTTTTTTTCCCTTCTTCCAGCCATACCATTACTATAAATAATATTTTCGGTTTCTACTATACTTTTTGCTAATTTTTGTCTATCTTCTGTATTTACCAAATAATATCTTGAAAGTATTTTAAATTCATCATTTGTCGTTTGTTTTTCTAAAAAAGTTACCCTTATCTGAAAATCATGATACATGGATGACGCAATAACAAACTTATCTACTTCTTCTGGCATATACTTATCACCTCCTATATAATAACTTAATTGAGCAGGTATACCACTTATACTTTCAAAACTAATGTTGTCAATAATATCGCCATCTCGTTTCACACTAAATTGATAAAAAAATTTACCATCAGCATCTCTCTCTAAAACACTAACATTTAATAGAGAAAAGTGTCTTGTATTTTCATATGTTATAATGTCAGCATTATCTTGATTTTCAATAAAAAATCTTAATGCATTGTTATATTCACAAGGCGTTTCATTATGTAAAATTCTTTTAGAAGATAAAAAATCATTAAGATTTATCATATTTGTTATTAAATTAATGCATATTCTATTCTTTATATTGTTTTCATTCATCATTATTAATCAATTTATCAACAATTTTATTCATTAAATATTTGTATAAATATTTTCTGTCCGGTTCATATTCATCTTCTTTGTAAAAGAGACCATCAGAAACTGCATATATATTTATGTTTATTTTATTATCATCATAAATATCCATAAACATTAACCAAGAATTGTATAATACGTTACATTTATACTTATCTGGATTTTTAACATAGAAATAAACATTATTTGTTTCCTGTTCATAAAATCCTATATATTCAATATTAAGTGTTTTTAATGTTAGTCCATTTAAGAAATTTGTAAAATTATCATCAATTAATTTAATATTATCTGTTATATCATCTTTTATATAATCTAAAAAGTAAGCGATATCAATTATATGATGATTAGGTATCAAATAATGATGATATTTTTTGTCAATATATTTCACCACATAAAGCCAATTTAATGGATTACAAAGCATAGGCTGACAATGTGTATCACAATTAGGACAAATATTATAGTGGTCATTGATAAATTTAACTGATGTCCAATAGGTATTACAATTTCCACATTGAAAAGGTGTTTGTTTTTTTGACATAAAAGGTTGAATTTCTTTCCATTCAACTAAACATTTTTGGTAGTATTCCTCTTTCCAATGATCATTAATATGTTTAAATGTTTCCTTTATTTTATCCATTTTGTTAATTGACATTATAATATTGATTTAAACTATTTAAATAAATTTAAATCAATTTTTTTATTTATTATCTTCTTTTTCTTTTAATTTTGCTTTACGATTTAAATATGCGGTATGTCTCCATTCTTTTAATTTTTCCGGATTAGTTTCTTTTATTTTTTCCATATAATTTTTTGCTTTTTCTTTTACTATTTCACTATTTTTTTCATAATATTTTTTATTCCGTGTTGGATTGGTATATGATTTTAGTTTTTCTTCTAATTCATTATTTTTATTTTTAAGTTCTTCTATTTCAAGTTTTAATTTATCAATTTCTTCATTCATTATATTTACTATAATAATATTATAACATAATTTTAAATATTTTATGTAATAATATTAAGTATAAATGACATCAAAACATAAAAGCGAGGATTATAAATTATCGGCGGTTGAATATTATTTAGTTGGTGATAAATCACAAATAGATGTATGTAAAATATTCAAATGTAGTCCAAGAAGTTTAATGAGATGGGTTGAAAAATATGAAAAGGAAGGTGAAATAAAAAGAGAAAATAGAAAACCAGTAGCATATAAAGTTCATAAAGAACATGTTAAATTTTTATTAGATGAAATCAATAAAAATAAAACCATAACTATGACTGAATTAAAGCATAAATTAAAAGATAAATTCAAGATTGAATTAAGTAGGTTTCATATTAACAGAATTATTAATGATAATAATATAACATTAAAAATAACAAGAATACGACATGAACCTGAAAAAAGATTTGGTAAAGAAATAAATATAAATCAAAAATTAAAAGAATTTTATGATGAAATTAAAAACCATAAATTAGAAGACATTATATGTATTGACGAAACATCTATAAGTGGTCTTCAAAAAAGACATCAATGTTATAGTGAATTAGGAAAAAGATGTGTAATAAAAACTCAATCACAAGAAGTATTCAAAAAATATACAGGTATATTTGCTATTTCTTATAATGGAGTATTAGGTTGGGAATTATATGAAAAGGGAGGAATTGATAGTGATAGACTATATGAATTTTTAGAAAAAAATATTACAAAAAAATACAAAAATAAATTAATAATTTTAGATAATGCAAGTAGTCATAGAAATGAAAAAATAAAGGAATTATTAAATAAGCATAATACATTATTATATTCGGTTCCTTATCAACATTTTACAAATAGTATTGAAAATTACTTTAGTATGATGAAATCCAGATTACAAAAATTAGATGGTTTAACTCACAAAGAATTAAAAACAAATATAGAAAAAGTCATTAAAGATATACCAAAAGACAAGTATGAAAATATAATTAAAGGAACTTATAATAGAACAAAGAAATATAGTAAGAAACCTTCTAATAGAAGAAAAACATTAAAAAATTATTTATAATTTGCATATTTAAAAATCGGCGTTTTAAATGTGCAAAGGTGTAAAACAAATATCATTATAAATATCTAATTCTATTACTTCATCATCGCCACCATATTTTAATACTCTTGATAAAAATATTTTTTCTCCATCAATAAATAGTTCACCACATTCTTCCAAACAATTATCTAAATCATCATCTAAATCATCAATATCTTCATCATACATCATATTTAATGACAATTTTATTAATTAAATAGCTATTATAATTGAGATATTATGGAAGCAATAAATAAATCAATTTTTAATTAAAAAAAGAATAGGTTTTACTAATAGGAAAACCTTACGTTATTCATTAAAGTTTTAACAAGTTTTTGAGTTTCAACTAATTGTTTTTTTAATTCTGTGATTTCTTTAGTTTGTAATTTTACAATATTGGCCAGGTCATATAATTTGCAATTTATATGTTCGCCATTTTCAATTATACACAATGATGGATAATTATTATTTAGCTGCCATACTTTAAAAAAATCGGGAGCATAACTTAAATCTGTATATGGACATTGCTGCTTAAAATTATCAATTGTTCGAATCAGTACATTATAATTAAGATTAATGCAATCGACAATATAAATATTATTTGGATAAAAGGGGGGATATGTTAGACCTGATTGATAAATATGACATAATTTTTTACAATTTTTAATAACTATAGAATAATTGTATTTATTTAAAAATTCCGAAAATTTTTTCTGAAAGTCTTCTTTATCTGTGGAACTATCGCGAACATAACTATTGATTTTGCCATCTTTATTTACTACAGTTGTGACAATTGAATTATTATAGTCATAGCATATTAAATTTAATATACGATGAGATTCATTAGTTATACCAAATAAAGGTTCTAAATCTAATACAGTTATATCACTGTCCTCAACTAAACATGCTTTTGGTAAAATTGTTGTTTCACCATCAATAAATATTTCATAATTATCGACTAAAGAATACATATCATTTATTATAATTGAAATATTATAAAAACAATAAATAAATCAATTTTTTACTAAAAATATATTATCTGAATTAACAATATAATGGATAGAATTAAATTCAACGTATTGAAATATTATTATATTTCAATTATAGTATTCGCAGTTATTTATTACAGTCTAGGTATTGAACATATCGAACTAACTACACATGCTAAAGACAGTGGTGGCAAATTAAAATTTATCGACTGTTTATATTTTTCATCAACAACAATGGTGACAATTGGATATGGTGATATATACCCAAAGTCTGACCTTGCCAAATCAATAGTATTATTACAACATGCAAATGCTTTATTATATATAATGGCATTTGTCTTTTAATTAAAATTGAATTAAAATAACAATTAATACACAACTATAACAAAAAATGCCCCAATATTTAATAGTTGCGATTGAATATTCTATGTATGAAAAATACATAGAATACTTTAAAAAAAATCCTTTCAAAAAATATATAACATATTGCAATAATGTCATTCACAATAATGGTGATATTTTATTACTTTATTCGCGACATGTTTCTAAAAAAATAAGAGCAGGAATTTGCGGATATGCCATATTAAATAATGAATCAAAAACTAAACCAAATACTCTTGATAAGATTGTTGATGATAAACTAGAAATTGGATTTTATTCAGAAATTAGTAAAATAGTGTTTATTAATAATTTTATTTCACTGGAAAATATTTTTAAAAATGCCAAAATAACAATTTCTGTAAAATCGTTTAGTACAATATATATTAAAAAAATTTTGTATGTACAATTAATTCCCGAAAATTGTGGAAAAGCTATTTATCAGGAAATTAATAAAAAAGATAATATTAAAATACTTGTCATGAGTATTGCAAACAGCAATTCTAGTAGTTCTAGTAAAAATTTAAAAGATGACAGTTGCATCGATAGTTTTCGCAAAAAATTAAATGACGCTGACGGCAAAGATTCTGATTATATTGTTGGCCATGCCGGTGTTTCCAGTGATGAGTCAACTGATGACAGTCATTCTACAACATCAATATCATCATCAGTGAAATCATCAGATAGTTCAATCAGTCAAAGCCACACTGATAGCTCCGGCATGGCAACATCTGATAATTCTTCAGAAGACACAACAGACAGGGAATCAACTGAAGACACAACAGACAGAGAATCAACTGAAGACACAACAGACAGGGAATCAACAGAAGACACAACAGACAGAGAATCAACTGAAGACACAACAGACAGGGAATCAACAGAAGACACAACAGACAGGGAATTAACAGAAGATTCCGATAACAATTATAACACAGAAGACAATATTGACGATGATCCAGACCATATCAATGGATTAATTCCTATAATGGTTGATCTATGCAAAGAATTTAAATTACCATTAGTAAAATATGACAAAAGTAAATATAATAAATTTAAAAATCCTGATTCAGAAGAAAAATGTAATTATTTCAAAGAACATGTAGTAAAGTGTCGTAAATGTCGAACTACTAATAATAATCGATTAGAATTAAGTTATCTTTTAAATAATGCTGTGATATTATATAATGAATATGCCGATACACAGACCGAATTAGAAGAAATCCTAGATAAATATCATAATTGTCAAAGATATGACTGTTTTGGATACGAACTTAATAAAATACACATTAAATTAAATTACATATCGGATTCTGATAGTATGTATTATAAATGTATTCTAGTATTAGCTAGTTTAGATAGTTCCATATAAATATTTATTTTATAATTATATTAATAGTTTATAATATTTGTTTATAATATTATAATATAATGAATCATGTATTAATATTAACTAATCAAATCTTTGAAGATTCTCCTATTTTAGAACAATTAGTTAATTCTAATGATAAAGTAATTTTATATGAGCATCCATTACATTTTACAGATTTTAAATATCATAAGATGAAACTTGTAATGCATCGAGCTACTATGAAATATTATGAAAGTTATTTGAATAAAAAAATTAAAAATAAGATAGTCTATATAGAATTTACCGATAATTTCCAACAAGAAATAAAAAAAATAAATCCTGATAAATTGCATATATATAATCCAATTGATCATGATATTATGAAAGAACTTGCGAATACTGCCAAAAAACTAAAATTTGAATTAGCCGTATATGATAATCCAATTAATATTTGTAAATTTGCAGATTATCAAGAATATTTAAAACAGTCCAAAAATAAGAACCCATATTTTCATCATAGCTTTTATATATGGTGCCGACAAAAATTTAATATTTTAGTAAAAAATAATAAACCAATTGGTTCTAAATGGTCGTTTGATACAGAAAACAGATTACCTTTTCCAAAAAATTATAATAACCATGACAAAGAAATTTTAGATAATGCAAATCATAATAAATATATAGAAGAAGCTAAAAAATATGTTAATAAACATTTTAAAAATAATCATGGGTCTGATAATTATTACTTACCAATAGATTTTAAAGGAGCAAAAGAACATTTTAATATTTTTATTAAAAAGCGACTTAATAATTTTGGTCCATATGAAGATGCTGTTGATAAAGATATTATATTCGGAAATCATTCTGTATTATCACCACTTATTAATATAGGCATTATTACACCAACTTATATAATAAAAGAAACAGAAAAATATTATAATTCACATAACATAAAAATTCAATCTGTTGAAGGATATATTAGACAATTGTTTTGGAGAGAATTTTGCGTATTGGTATATTTATTTAAACATGATGAACTTGAGTCTAATAATTTTTTTAAACATAAAAATAAATTATCAAAATCATGGTATGATGCAAATACACCAATCGAACTATTAAATAATATAATTACCAAAGCATTAACTTATGGATGGGTTCATCATATTGAGAGACTGATGTATTTAGGAAATTTTATGCTAATATCTGAGATAGAACCATATCAAGTATATAAATGGTTTATGGAACTATTCATTGATGCGTATCCATGGGTTATGTCTCCAAATGTATATGGTATGTCACAACATTCATCGGGCCCTGTTATGATGAAACGTCCTTATTTTAGTTCTTCTAACTATATTGATAAAATGTCTTCTTATAAGAAAAAGAAAGATATTTATAAAAAAATAAAAATAAATAATCAAGAATATGAATGGTATGAGATATGGGATATTGTTTATTATAATTTTATTGGTAATAATTATAATTATTTGAAGAACAATTATTCAACTGCAAATATAGCAAATATATGGAATAAAAAATCAAAAGATGAAAAAAATAATATAAATAAAATTGCTAAAAGATTTTTTAATTATTTATAAATAGATAAAATACCTGTTTTATATATTTTTTTATATTTATAAAGCATATATACAATCTTATATATTTTCAATGGATAGACATGCATTGAAATATTTAGTATTATACAAAAAATAAATAATCCGATATACAAAAAGAAAAGTTTTGAAAAAAAAATAAAAATATAATTATTGAATATTTTTAGTTTATTTATAGATTTTTTAATAGAAATTTTATATATAGATGTATCAAAAAAAAAATTTATTATTTTCATGTGTAAATGATACAACGGAATTTGAAAATAATTGGACAGGAGAATATATAAATTATGAAATATTTGTAAATTATACTGGAGATAAAACTAATTTATCATGGACCAATAAAGTAGCTGGATATAGTCAAACGAAAGATTGGGATTTTAATGTATTAAATGATTTATATAAAGAAAAAATAATAGATCTAGAAAAATATGAATATGTTGCCATTATTAATAATAATATAATCATGGATAAATACGATATTGGAGCATGTTTTGATTTTATGAAAAGACATGATTTATATTTCGGATGTCCATCTTTTAAAAATAGTAAATATAATAAAATTTTAAATGAAATTTTGATACAAAATAAAAATTGTAAAATGAGATATAGTAATTTTATAGATACACGAGTTTGTTTTATAAAAAACAATATTTTGATTGAGTTTTTAGATACATATGATAATCAATTATATGAATATGGATTTGAATATTTATTATTAAAAAATTACTTTATGATAGAAAATAAAATAGCAATTATAGATTTAATTTATTGTATAAATCCTGATAGAGAAAATAATGAAGAAGATATATTAGTATTAACAGAAGAAAAAAAAGAAAAATTTGAAAAAATGGTTGATAATAATTTAGTTTCATTATATGAAACTAAAATATATAGATGTATAGAAAATCAGAAAACATATAATACAATAGAAGAAACTATAGATAATCATACAACTATATCTAAATATAATAATTATAATACTAATAAAAAATTAACAAAAAGTACAAATTTAAAAAAAAATTATATAACTACTGCTAAAAAATTAACCAATAAAAAATTAACCAATAAAAAAGAAACTAATAAAAAACCAACTAATAAAAAACCAACTAATAAAAAACCAACTAATAAAAAACCAACTAATAAAAAAGAAACTAATAAAAAAGAAACTAATAAAAAACCAACTAATAAAAGAAAAACTACTAAAAGAAAAACTACTAAAAGAAAAACTACTAAAAGAAAAACTACTAAAAAGGAAACTGCTAAAAGAAAAACTACTAAAAGAAAAACTACTAAAAAGGAAACTACTAAAAAGGAAACTACTAAAAGAAAAACTACTAAAAGAAAAACTACTAAAAAGGAAACTACTAAAAGAAAAACTACTAAAAAGGAAACTACTAAAAGAAAAACTACTAAAAAGGAAACTACTAAAAGAAAAACTACTAAAAGAAAAACTACTAAAAGAAAAACTGCTAAAAAGAACACAAGTGATAAGCAAAACAATAAAGTTGAAAATTTAAAAATAATTGCAAAAGTGAATAATAACCCAATAATAAAAATAGTTAAATGGTAGATATTGAAATTTTTGAAAAAATAGCTAAATTATATGGTACACCTTATCAATTATATGATGAAGATAAAATAAGAACAACTATAAAAAATTTACTTTTTACATTTAGAAAAAAATTTCCAACTTTTCAACAATATTTCGCAGTCAAGGCAACTCCTAATTTAAATATATTAAAAATAATGCTTGATGAAGGATGTGGTTTAGATTGTTCTTCATATGCTGAATTAGAATATGCCAAAATACTTAAAGTACCGGGTGACAAAATTATGTTTACCAGTAATTATACAGCAAAGAAAGATTTAACACTAGCAATCGAATTAGATGCTAATATTAATTTAGATGATATATCTATAATTGATGATCTTTTAGAAGTAAATAATAATAAAATGCCAACAAAAATATGTTTTAGATTAAATCCAAATATTGGTAGATCAGATTCTGAAACTAAATCTAATATATTAGGAGGAGAAGATTCTAAATTTGGTATTTCACAAAAAGATATTTTGGAATGCTATATAAAAGCCAAAAAATATGGATCTAAACATTTTGGCATCCATATGATGTCTGGTTCATGTGTATTAGAAGAAGAATATTGGAAAAGTACAATTGAAAAATTATTTGAAATAATTGATGAGCTAAATAAAAATAATATTAAATTAGATTATATTAATATTGGAGGTGGAATAGGAATTCCATATAAACCAGATTCAAAAGCAGTTTCTATAGAATTATTATGTGATACTATTTATAATACTTATATATCATGTATCAAAAAATATAATCTAAATTATTATCCAAATATTTATATGGAAAATGGGCGCTATATAACGGGTCCATCTGGTTATTTAGTGGCAGAGTGTCAAGTAATAAAGAAATCCAATAATAAAATATTTTATGGCCTTAATGCATCAATGGCTAATTTAATGCGTCCAGGTATGTATGGAGCATATCATCATATAAGTATTCCAAAAAAAGAGTATAATAAAAAAATAATAGCAAATGTTGTTGGAACTTTATGTGAAAATAATGATTATTTTGCTAAAGATAGAGAACTGCCTATAGCTGAAAAATATGATTTATTTGTAATTCACGATACAGGTGCACATGGACATTCAATGGGATTTAACTATAATTCAAAACCAAGATGTCAAGAAATATTGTTAACATATGATAAACAAATTAAATTGATCAGGGAAGCAGAAACTACAAAAGATTTTTTACGCAATCAAATATTTGATTTCATTGATATCACTACGCAAAAAATCGAAAAAGATTAACTTATTTTTAATATACAGTAAAATTTCATATGATATTTTTAATCTTTTAGATTCTTTTAAATCATCTAAATCTTCTAAATTTAATATTTTTTTTTTTATTAAATATAAATTATTAATTATTTTTTTTACTATTTGATAATAGTGTATTGGTTTATTGTCTTGAAAATTTGCAATTATTAATGATTTATTTTTGGGATTTACTATAAAATAGTCATCTAATACATAAACCAATAAAGTTTTTATTAAATTACTAAAATTATTAGACTCGCCATCGCTAAAATAATTATTATATAAATATATTATTTCTTTGATAAAACTTTTAAAATTATTTCCAAAATCTATTATTTTATTATAGGCATAGGAATAATTTTGAATCTTATTAAAAAATGGCATACTTTTTACAGAATCTGGATAATGATTTAGTTTAATATCATTTATTAATTCAATAAACTCGCTAATATTTATTTTATTTTGCAAGTTTACAGTTTTTTCTAATATACGAGGAAGACATACAAATTTTTCTCCAGTAAATTCTAGTCTTAATAAATTATTAAGCAAATCAAATAATTTATTTACTGAATACTTAATAAGACGACTCCAAAAATAGAAATCACGATATGTAAAAAAAGATTTTTTTAAATTTTTAGTAGATTTGTGATTATAACTTTTTAGCATTTCTTTATATACTTTAATTTCATTAACAGGAGTTTCTACTAAGTCAAAATCTTCATTAAACATTCGTGATATATTTTCATAAATCAGAAAATCAGATATTTCATCTGCGTTTGTGTCTTTAATAATTTTGATTGGACCATTATTTGTTTTTTGATATCCATCAAAAATTATTTTATCAATACTTTCATCATATGCAAATCCTAAATAAATATGTGCATGCTTATTAGAAATTTTATCAGCACGATATCTATGTGAAAGGGTAAAAGCGATTTCTAAATTATTTCCAGTGGCAGTGTTTGTATTATCAGAATCAGCAATCATATGTATATGACATCTATAATGATGTATATTTATTTTGTTTGGATTCTCTAAAAATGAACGTGTTTCAAGTTTTATATTTTTTGGAACTTTTTTTCCATTAACTAATTCATAAATAGTATAATTAGATTTAGTCAGTATATTTTCAATACTGTCTATAATAGTAAGCGCTTTAGAATAATCGATATTATGAGACATTTGTAGCTTTTTCTTAATATTTTTAATATATAAATAATAAAATTCAAATTTTTTTTCGCAAAAGAGTTATAATTAGATATATAATAATGTTAGGCAAAATTAAGAAATTTGACCAAAAATTATACGACAGATATGACATTCCTGCACGCGATATTCTAAAACAAAAGCTAGGAGACAAAATAAAAAATAATCCAGATATTTATGGCGAAGACATGATATTTGATGATCCTGAATGTAAATTTAAATATTTAGAAATCCAAGTATGTGCTGAATGGATTGGCGATAAGTATCCGCATGAAAAACCATTTGTTTTTGAAAGAAAGGGACATTTCGATGATAAAACTTTATTTATACTTTTTGATAAACATATGAAAAAAGGATTTTTATTTGAAAAAACAGCTCTCGAAGAAAAGCCAGTTCGTACTAAAAAATATTCGCGCTTTTTTAAATATCAGGTTCCATGGTCGCGTATTGTAAGTTTTTATACAGAACATTTTAGCATGGAAGATATATATATATTCCAATTATAGAAAAAATTGAACTTTATATGATTTATAATAAATATAACCAATTATAAATACCAAATAATGAGCTGTTCAGTTGTCAACCAAGATATCGAAAATATTGTTAGGAAACCGGCAAATCTCGAATCAATTGATATTCTAGAAAAGTATATTTATGCAATTATAGAAAAAAATATTGGTAATAAAAAAGATTTAGAAATTATTGTTAAAGAACTAAATAAGAAATATCATAAACATATTTCTTGTTTAAAATTATTGTATGCTTATCGCGAATTAGTAAAATTAAATAAAATTATGTATGATGCAAAATACGAAGAACTTTTTCAATCAAAAGGATATAGATCCCAATCTGGTGTTTTAGTTGTAGCCATATTTACTTCACCATATCCAAAAACAATGAAAGATAATATTTTAACTCAACAAATGTTTTCTTGTGAATTTGATTGCTATTATTGTCCAGCAGAACCCAATCAACCAAGATCTTATTTATTAAAAGAACCCGGTGTTAAACGGGCAAATAAAAATAATTTTGATCCAGTCAGTCAATTTCGCGAGCGTGTAGCAACTTATATTGCAATGGGACATCCTATTGATAAAATTGAACTATTGGTTCTTGGTGGCACATGGTCATCTTATCCTAAAGACTATCAAGATAATTTTATTCGCGATGCTTTTTATGCTGCCAATACTCTATATAATCCGCGCGAAAGACTAAGTCTTGTTGAAGAACAAATAATTAATGAAACAGCAGAATGTCGTATTATTGGAATTACTCTAGAAACACGTCCGGATAAAATCAATGCAAAAGAACTAATAAATTTTAGGCGTCTAGGTGTGACACGTATTCAAATGGGTGTACAGCATACCGATGACCGCATTCTTTATAGAATAAATAGACGATGTACAAGTAAACATGCAATTAAAGCAATTAAAATGGCAAAAGATTGTGGATTCAAAATAGATATTCATTTGATGCCAGATTTGCCAAAACCTCTCAAGCACAATATTTCAAATAAAAAAGAAGTATTTACTATTGATGACATAGATACGGAATTTGATATGGTTGAAGCAGATAAAAAAATGTTTGACACTGTTATATATTCACCAAATTGGCAAGTAGACCAATGGAAAATTTATCCATGCGAAGTAGTTCCATGGACCCGTATAGAAACCGACTTCAAAAATAATATTTATCAACCATATGGCCATCAAACCAATAATAAAGAATGGACCAAATTAAGCGAACTATTAATTTATGTAATGACAAATGTCCAACCATGGGTTCGTCTCAATAGAATTATACGCGATATTCCAAATGAATATATATTAGGGGGCAATCAAAATGTATCAATGAGACAAGATCTTGATATAGTAATGAAACAACGAAATTTATTTTGCCGTGATATAAGAAATCGTGAAGTCAGAAAACGTGATATCGATCCAGCTTTGGCACAATTAAAAATTCGCAAATATAACAGTTCAGATGGACTTGAATATTTCTTATCTTTTGAAACTCATGATGAAAAAATATTATTTGGATTTTTACGATTAAGAATAACTCCAAATAGTGGCTACATGCAAAAGACAGGAGAATATATATTTCGAGAACTCAAAGAATGTGCTCTTATTCGAGAATTGCATATTTATGGTAATGTAAAAAAAGTAAATGATAATAAATTTAATATTATTAATACTGTACAACATCAAGGATTTGGTAAAAGACTCGTTAATGAAGCAATTAAAATTAGCAAATCATTGGGATTTAATAAAATAGCAGTGATATCTGGAATTGGAGTGAAAAATTACTATAGGAAATTTGGATTTGAAGATGATAAGTATTTTATGATTCTCAATTTGGAACACACCAATGTAAAATCCATAAAATTAATTAATTACTGTGAATACTTTCAAATTTTCATAATATTTACCATTATATTGTATATCTTTTTAATTTTTTGAATATTTATCATTTTAATTTGATAAAAATTGATTATTTTTCTTTATATTGTATATTTATTGATATAATTAATATTTGTATGTATCATATATTAGGATTTAGTGATGATAGCAATGATAGTAATGATAGTAACGAAAGTGATGACAATAATAGTATGATAGATAAAGATTCAATAGAAAGTCATAGTGAATCTTCTTATGATAGTGATAAATGTCAAAATTCAGAAAATTTGCTAAAAGCTGAAATTATTGAAAGAATAAATATATTAAACAAGAGATTTGATTTTACTACTAAAATTACTAAATATTGTAAGTATCAAGATAATAATTTTAAAATAAAATGTGATTTATGCAATAAGATTGATTGTTGTACAATATGTCATAATAAAGCAACTGGTCACATGATTGAATCAATATTAAATATCATATGTATTAATTGTAATACTGAACAAGAATTTAGATATACTTGTATATGCTGTGAAGAAAACTTAAAAACAAAATATTCTTGTAAAATATGTAATATTTATGATAATTCAAATAAATATATAGATTATAAACATTGTATAAAATGCAATTCATGTCATAAATCACAATATGAATATTGCAAAGTGTGTAATTTATGTTTTGAATATGATCATAAATGTGTAGATAAAAATGCAATTTGTCCAATTTGTCTAGAAGATATTAAAAGTAAAAAATATATATGTATGATTTGTAATCACTTTATACATAAAGACTGTTATAATAAATTAATAGAAAATACTTATAAATGTCCAATGTGTTATAAAACTATTAAAGATATGACAAATGAATATTCTATTATAGAACAAAAAATATTAGAATCAAAATTAATTGATAATTTAGATACTCATATAAAAGAAATATATTGTAATGATTGTGAAAAAAAATCTTATTCTGACTATTCTAGATTTGGCATTAAATGTAATTTATGTAATTCATATAATACACGACTACTTTAATTTTTAGCATAGTTTTGAAGTGTATCTAATATAGTATATTTAATAAAGTTGGCATCAGCAGCCAAAAATTTAGATGCAAAGAATCGTAAGAAAAAAAATTCGACAATTGCAATTACACTAACTGTTAATAAGCATAATTTCAATATGTTTTCATAAGAAAAATTATACTTCTTTGACATATAAAAAGTAGATAATAACACTATACAAAGAAAAGCTCCAACTACTGTAACAGCTTGTTTTAATATTTTTTTATTATTTTCATTATTTTCGGCATCTTCCTTACTCATGTCGGGTATTTTAATAGAAGTCAATTTATTGACAACAATATTTTCTTGATTTTTAGGAACAAGTAACAAAATATCACGTAGCATATCATTTGTCAAGTAAGACATATTATTCATAACTATTTCTTTTTCTATATGACTAGCATAAGTAAAAAAGAAAATAGTTAAAAAAGTAGCTGCGAATGCTACATTGACCATAATAATAGCTAATTCTTTAGATGACAATCCAAAAACCATAATTATTTATATTATATTATAAATATATATATTTTAATAATATATAAATAATATAATGAATTCTATTGAATTTTCAAGTAATAGCTCAATTAATACCGGTGTTGATTTATTATTACATGGAGTTATTTTGTTTGTTTTTTTATCGACATTTTTTTTACTATATGTAAGTAAATTATCCAAACAAACTTTAAGTAATGAACTAAAAACAATGATAATAAATGGTATTGATAATACTTTTGATGAATTACCAGCCCACCAAAATACCCAGTTAAAAACAATCCTCAAAAAATTTCCTTTTGAGGTATTAAAGAAAAATTATACTTCATCTGACATTTATGAAACAGCTAATAATAACTGGCTCAAAGAGTCACTAATTACAACAAATATATTTTTATTTATAATAGTATTTTTAACCATATTCTTGCTAAAAAAAGTGTGTAACTTAGATTTGCATATAGAAGAAATAATAAAAATTAACGTAATTACTTTTACACTAATTGGTATTGTTGAGTTTGTGTTTTTTAAATTTGTAGCTGATAAATATGTACCAACTAACCCATCTTTATTAGTTACGAGTATTATGAATAACATAAAGAATTATTTAAGTTAAATATAAAAATTATTAAAATATATAGTATTTTTAATAATTTAATAAAATAAAAAATTATTTTATGTTAATATAAATATATATAAATGAATCAAAATTCGTATGACGAAAGTCGTGAAGATTTTCAAATGACTAATGTATGTAGCGCTCTTAAATATGATGTAACAATTTTTGGTATGAAAGTAAATGTATGGGTACTATTACTTGTAATTGCTATTGTTGTTGGGCTAGTTATGGTAAAAGATACTAAATCATCTGTTCTACCTACTTCTAGTGAACTTTTGCAATCTACTACTTCTTCTATGAATACTATTAATAATCAGCTAGGTGGATACATGAAAACCTTAGGCTCAGAAACTCCTTCTTTTATCAAAAACCTAAACTAAATTTTTTTTCATAGTCTTTTATTAAGTCTATATTATATGTTGTAATTAAAATTATTAATTGATTTTTTTAGTGCTTCTATAATTTGGATATCTAAATAATTTATTAGTTTATCTAATAAAAAAATATTCTAACTTTTTGCGTATTTTTTACAATTATAATTACTATATTTTTATTTGTTAACAGTTCTTTGCTTCTAATATTAAGATTAATTAAAAAGACAATATTTTAATTCATTATTATAAAAAAATAATAATAAATTTTTAAGCGAATAATTTTTGTTTTATAAGATTATCTGTTAATTTACAAGCATATACTAAAATTTCATCATTGTCGCCTACTATATCAACTAGTTTAATATTTTTTTTGACACAACGTGCAATTTTATAATCTATTTTTTTTAGTACTTTATAGATTACTTCTTCTGGATCAGAATCTTCTACAAGTGTGATTTGTGGATAGTTAAATTCAATTGTATTATCTATTTTCTCTAAACAAATTAAAGTATACATATCTTTAGCTTCTTTGTTGGCACATTCCGCATATACCAAACATTGGATAAATTCAAGATTTTTATTAAAATTAAAATTATGATTAACTTTATTTTTTTTATTATATGATTCCCTTTGTGAATCACATAGAGTAGCAACAGGATGGTTTAATTTTGCAACTATATATTTTTTATCAATATTATTTTTTGCATAATAATCATTGATAATAGATTTAAAATTATTCATTGCATCATGACTTCCATAAAGAACATAATAAATAGAGTCGGCAAAAATTTCTATTTCGACAATAGCATTAGGTAAATTAAAAGGTAGACTTTTCATTAAAAACTATATTTATAGTTTATAAAAGTTTTTTTATATCGCTTTTCCAAATTGTTTTTTCATGGAATTAATTAAATCAATTAATTCTTTGGTTTCTCCTTTATCAGCTACACCTTTTGCTGCTCCAGCTGGTCGATCGATATCTAATATTAATACTATTCTATCTTTATAGCTTTTGTTACCAGTATAATGAAAGCGAGAATCATCAAATATAATCCATTCATTTTCTTTATAATTTTTTACTTCACGCTTAATATTTTTTTTATCATCATAATAACCAACACTAATAAAACAATTATCCGGTATAATAAAGCCAAAATGACATCTTAATACGTAATTAGAATGATGAGACCAACCTTGATGTTCAGTCAATATAGTATTTGGACCCATTCGTGACAGTAACGCAATTTTTAAGTTAGGTATACTTTTAATAAATTTAGTTAATTCTGGACATAATGAACAATTTTCTGTATGCCATATACCAAAACCATAAAATGGAAAAATTGTCCAATCACCATTTTTATTATGTGTTTTATATAAATCTTTTTCAACCCAATCTATCCAATTAATATTTTTGCTATTGTCAATATTATCAATATTGATAATATTTTTAATTTCTTTCAAATATAATTCACGATTTTTATTAATATTTTCAAGAAAAGGATAGGTTTCTTCTATAGTATAATAATTTTTACTAATTAATATATTTTTATTATTTCTTATTAAAATTATTAAAATAATAAATATTGCGAATAATATTAGAAACTTCATAATATTAATAAGTCATAAAAAAATAATATAATAAAAAAAATTGATTTAAAAAGTAGTTGACATATAATAATTATTATAACACAATGGCAGAAACTAACACATCTGAAATGAGCACTCTTACCCTTGCAAATGTTTCCTATGATGAGAAATACAGACTTAACCAAGGTTCAGCATCTCAACTAGTCCGCGGTCTTACTGAAATGGTGGTCAGACTTACTGACCCTACAAATGATTATCAACGTGAATTATATCCTGCTCTTCGTTCAATAGTATCTGAATTTGTAGAACGATATGAGCAACTACTTACTACATCCAATCAGACAGAATTTGAAATTCATCGATACAATCTACATGGATATTCTGGTAGAGTGAAAATGCCAATTTCTACACGAGGAGTAAAATACAATCTAATATATAAATATGCTAATTTTGGTGATTATCTCAAAACAATAGTTCAACGACTTAAATTTTTAACAGAACGACAAGTCCCTCAACGATATATTACAAATGAAGCAGAACTTGCTGTTTTTACTGCTCTTCAAACTAAAGTGACAGACTTTCTAAAATTTATAACTGAAGAAACTGAACCCAAATGGAATACGGCTGTAGCAACTGCTCGTACTGCTGGTGGTGAATCGGTTCAGGTAAATTTGCGCCGTAGAACTGAACAATATAGACCACGTGTTGTTCTACGTCAACAACTTCCAGTTCCACAAAATAAATATCAACGTGATAATAGATATTCACAAACTAGTGTAACCCAACAAACTAGTGTAACTACACAATTTGTCCCAACTCATGATAGAAACAATCATAGAAATTATCATAGACAAAATAAATCAGTTGTTAAACCTAAACCGGCATTGGTTAAATCAGCTGATAATAAACCATCTGTTAAACCATTTGTTAAACCAATTGTCAAACCAGACCAAATAAAATATTAAAAAGTATATAAGATAAATAATTATATATAAAAAATATATTAAAAGATTTGAGTATAATATAAATTATGGGTGTATTTTAAATACAGTTATTGCAATTTTGGTATGTTTTCTCATCTAAAATAAAAAAACTACAACTAATTTATTTATTTATTGAATAAATTATGTCGACGGAAAGAATTAGTCTGACCAAACTATCCACCGTCTAATGGCTCATAGTCTTGCCCTTATTTTCGTTTTTAATGAAAGTATAAAAATAAATGATTAAGTATACTGGTTTTTAATACTTTTTCTGACTAGATGTTAAAATTGATCAATAAAAATTTAATTTATCTATATAATTTATTTATATAATTTATAAATAAATTTAAGCCATCAATATTTCAGGATTTTCTGAAATGAAATTAGATGCTAAATAAACAACTACTAAAACGACACAACAGCACATAGCACATGAAATCAAAACACCGGCATTACCAAAAATACCACTAATCATATTACCAATACTTTCAAATAAACCAGCTTGATGTGCTTCTGAAACTACTTTTGATTCAGAAGTCATTGTAGATTTAGCAAAACTTTTATCTGTTATTTGTACCCCCAATGATGATAAAGCATTATTCAAAATAGTGTTTCCAATATTGTCTTCTTGAATACATTCAGATACCACACTTGCAGCTTGATCTTGATTGATAGCAATGACGGCTTTTCCTCCAACATTGACTTCTTGAAGAGAAAGTTGTTGACTATTATTAGTTTGAGAAATACAATTAGAAACATTTTTACTGGAAAAATTATTTTGGACAGCATTTTTAACTACATTTTCAATATCTTTATGATTTTGCGTTACACTTTTATAATTACTGAGTGCTTTTACATTAGTATTTGTTTGAACATTTCCAATAGCACCATAACTAGAACTAGCTGAATTTTTAGCATTTTGGTCTAATTTAGATAATGCTTCAGTAGAAACGTCATTTGAAAGGGCATTTGTCATTTGTGCAACTATTTGTGATCCCGCTGTATTGCGAACATTATTTGCTTGAACACATGAAAAAGTTAAAGCAGCTGCTTGCTTTTGTCCAGCTGTAAAATCAAAATCACCTTTTGTAGTAAAACCCTTTATCATAATGGCTTGATTATTATTAATATCTGCGGAACAAGATTTAGCATTTGCTATTAAAGTATTAGAAATTTGACTATTAATTTGTTCTGAAAAACTTTTTACATCATCTTGATTTATAAATAATTGATTATTTTCCTGTACAATGTTGGCTTTAGAAGTGGTATTACCCATATTATATATAATACAAATATATATTATATATTTTTAATAAAATTTATTCTAATTCTTTCTTTCCAGTTGCTACTATTTTAATATTTGGAGTAAAAAATAATACAAATGGATTACTTTCATTTTCGTATAAGCATAATCTATAAAAATCTTGGCCATCTAATTTACACTTCATATTATTACATATACCAAGATATTTATATTTAAATACAGGATTACCATTTTTATCATGTAGTGGATAATTTTCAGTAAACATTTCATATATAGGTATTCTAATTAAATATTGTTCTTCTGATGATTGCTTATTGGGAATACGTATTATTTCTACTGATGAAGTTACTGTTGTATCACTTGTACCACCATCTAAACAAACCATATTTAATTGACTAAATTGACCCGCATTACTAACAGCGTGACGACTAAAAGCATTGTCTGGTCCAATAACGCGACCAATTAATTTATAAAGTTGGTTTTCTGTTTTGTAATCTGGATTTTCTAATTTTAATAAAGAAAAATCAGTATTATAATATTCTATTTCATTGAGACAATTTTCTGGTATTTTTGAACACTCTCTTTCTATTATTCGTTCTAATTCTTTTTTATTATCTGTATTTTCAAAAGCTTCAATTGCACGATGTGGGACACCTCGTTCCATTTTATTTTTTATTTTATAATGAGATTTTCCATTTATTTTAGTAGAATCTAAATATTGTTCATTATCTTTTTCTTTATATTTTTTATTTTCATGATTAAATTCTTTATTTTTATATTTTTCTCTTACTTCTCTTTCGCATGTTATTCTATATTTATAGTGACATATTTTTTTATTATCTTCTTTTTCTTGTTTAAGATTTTTAATATTATTATTATAAGTAACATTATCCATAAGAACTAAAACATTCGACAAGCATTCTTTTTCTCCAGTAATTCCGCAAGCAGATTTTGGAATAGAACATAATATATATTTTTTGCCATTGAAACTTGTAGAAAAATTTAATATTTTGTCATTGCCTAGATATTTATTAATAGTATTTAGATCTCCATTAGTAAAATTCTCATTATTAAAATATACTTTTTGGATGATTATCAAAAATATTATAGTAATTGTAATTGCTATAAACATAGATTTAATATTTAATTGCATTATTTATATAATAGTTTAATATTATAAAAATTTTAATAATTATTTTATCTTCTAAAAATTATAAATAAAATAGAAAGCAAACATAAACAACAAATTATACCAACTGAAACTAATATAGGTGTTTTATTGTCATCAAAGAATTTTTTAAATTTATCAAATGAATCTTCTTGTTGTGATTCAGGTTGTGAAGGAGTAGTAGGGCTAGTTGATGTGCCAGGAGAAGTTGATGTGCCAGGAGAAGTTGATGTGACAGGAGAAGTTGATGTGACAGGAGAAGTTGAAGCAATAGGAGAAACATTGCCATCGCCTGCTCCACTTGCACCACTAGATAATGCTTCTGATTGCATACTTAATGGAGTTCCTGTTGAACTTGTTTCACGTTGACGTTTAGCAAGTGCTTGTCCACAATTTTGTTGTACTGTAGAATTAATATTGGCGGCACCGCCCGCTTGGATACCAGATGCATTTAATATAGAAGTACATACTGTCATATCACATTGTTTACCGCGAGAACTCGGATCTACATATACACCAGTATCACCTTCTGCACAACCATTCATATAGCATATACGAGGAGCAGATGCATATGCCGGATTTGGTGGAGCGTAACAAGAACATTCTTTGGCATATAGTTTCCAATTTCCTTGGTCAAACGTTCCACCATTTAAATCAGTAAATAATTTAGCTACATTTGCACAATATACACTCATAAAATTATCACAATAAGGCTGATACTTTTTCATTTCAGAATTACATAATTCTTGTGGAACATATACTGTTTTTTCGATATAATTAAAATTATCTTCCATATTTTTATTTAAATCACTACTAGTTGAATACCCATCAGGAACAGGCAATCTTACAGTAACACCAGTAGAACCATCACCTTTGTTAGGCCCTGCTCTACCCATACAACATGCCCTTTTTATAGTGGTATCTGCTAAATATTTATTAATTTGATTAGTAATATCATCCATATTAGAAGAATATATATTAACTTGATTTGCTAATGATTCTAGTTGATTAGGATCTGTTATTACATTAGTGATTTCAGAATAAACTAATGGGTCCATTATTATATAATATAACTATATAAAAATATTATCTAATTTCAAAACTACCATCTAGTTTTTCTTGGTTCTTTAAAGATTCAGTAAACGTATATTTTCTATTTTCATTAGATATTTGAGGATTTTCTTCAGCCCATCTAGCCCATTGAGCAATCATTGTCGGCCATAATCCAATTTCAAAAGTAGTTCCTACATCAGTAAGACCAATTAAATGTATCACTCCATTATTTATAAATTTTCGTTTAATTCTTAATCTTTCATCAGCTTCTAAATATCTAGAAATTTCTTCTAGATTTTTAGTAAATGGGTTAATAATATGAAAAGCAATGATATCATTCATTTTATATTTCAAAGTAAATCTTTTGCCAAAATACATTACACGATTAAACATTGTATCTTTTAATTCTTCTGCAGTAAATATTCTGGGTTGATATTCTCCGATAAAATGGTGATAATTTAATATATCACGTATAATATTTTTTAAATTGTTATAAGAATTTTGATGTAATAATATTAGTTTTTGCCAATCTATGTCTGGATGTTTAAAAGCTTCACATTGCGCATCTCCCATATTATCAAATTCCAATATATAATAATTTCGCAAATGTTCATCTGTCCAATTGCCAGCCATTAACTCATAACTAGTATGATATGGTATAGTCGGAGTAATCAATACTTGATATCTAAAATTATATTCTCTAATTCGGTTCATTATATTATTGCTATATAAAAAAATGAAAATTTTATTTTCAACACAGTATATATAAATATTAAAATTTGAAGACTAGCACCAAATAGATATATTAAATATAATATGCGCGATGAACTAGTTTATACTTTAGAAAAACATACGACAGTATTATATGAATTACCTCGACAATATTATTTTTGTGGTATTTCTATATATACTAATGAATTAACTAAATATGAAATGAAATATAAAGTAGAAGACCAAATAAATGAAATTAAATTATCACGACTTACAATATGGTATAATAGAGTAACTGAATTATTAAATAAATGCAATATAAAATTACATAAGATTAATTTTATATTCAGAGATAATTTTGTTGAAATTCCGGAAGATTCTAAAATTTTTATTTCATATTATCCAAATCGCGAAACTGATAAATTTGAAGAAAAAATAGGAAAGCTAAAATATAAAGATTATAATCAATTATGTGAATTTATTAGATCTGTATTTAATTTTTATCGTATTTGTGAAATATATACTATTAAAAATAATTATAAACTTGCTTCAGAAAAAAATATCGATAAAATAATAAATAATAAAATACTAAAAAATCTTAATTTGCGAATTAAAATAGCAGATGAAAGTAATAATTATTATAATGTATATACCAACAAAGGTATTGTAAAAAATATTGATATAGAATATCCAAAAAATAATTCTATATTATCATTTATTAAAAATATTTTTATAAATTTTGATGATCTCGTTCATAGGTAATATTAGTTAAATCTAAATCACCATTATTGAGAGTATTTATATTTTTTAATTTCTTTTGGGTTTTATTAGCAATCTTTTCTTCTATTGTATTGGCAACATAAATAATTCTTTGTAAAGATTTGCTCTTTCCACCTGCTCTATGGATTCTACCCAATGCTTGTTGTAAATCAATAGAAGACCAAGTGGGACTAATTAAAGAAACTCGCGGATGACCACCATATTGATCATGTAGAGAAATACCGACACCACCAGCTTTTATATTACATATTATTATTTTTGCTTTATTTTCCATAAAATTATTTA
>Ga0194124_10001373_pt1 | contig 31084 bp, 26 predicted proteins | sample TA2KigCas0mmetaG_FD_148605 | JGI IMG/M metagenome (GOLD analysis project Ga0194124, IMG submission 148605) | Freshwater microbial communities from Lake Tanganyika, Tanzania - TA2015031 Kigoma Deep Cast 0m | ecosystem: Environmental > Aquatic > Freshwater > Lake | place: Tanzania: Lake...
CCCCGTGCTTTACTCCAGAGTCACTGGCAATTGCCGAGCAGCGGCGTGAAGAGATGCGTCGTCGACGTGATTATCTGGTGCCCGCACTGCAAGCGCTGGGCTTCGACGTGCCGGTGCCACCGGATGGGGCGTTCTATGTATACGCCGATTGCAGCCGCCTGACTGACGACGCGACGGATTTCTGCCGCGATGTGCTTGAGCGCACGGGCGTGGCGCTTACGCCTGGTGTGGATTTTGGTGAGGTGGGTGCAAGCCGCTTCGTGCGCGTGTCGTATGCCACTTCCATGCCTAAGCTGGAACAAGCCATCAGCCGCCTGGCCGCTTACTTGGCACAAGGCGCATAAAAGGAAAACGGCGCCGCTGCAGTCATATCAGCAGGCGCCGTTATTCGACTTTAGTGTTACCTCGGGATTTCTGTCATCAGTACAGCCAGCGTCAGGCCGGTTCCTGCTCTGCGTGTGATGCGACGGGCGCGGCATCTGCTTCACGCGCCGGCTCCACCACCGGCGGCGGTGTGAAGGTGGGTACGCGCTTACCTGCTGCCACTTGCCGCAGCTTGGCGTACTCGGCCATTACCTTGCCCGCGTAGCCGCCGTCGGTTTCCATATTGCCCGCGCCCACATACAGCTTCAGACCGCCCTGTACGGAACCAGAGACCCGGATCATGTCTTTCAAGATGCGCGCGCCGACCTGAATATTAGCGACGGGGTTCAGCGCGGCGGTTGGACCACCGTGATCATCAAACTTCTCGCGGTGCACGCGTGACATTACCTGCATCAAGCCTTGTGCCCCCATTGCGCTCTCCGCAAACGGGTTGAAGCGCGACTCGATCGCCATCACTGCAAGAATCAGCAATGGGTCCAGCTTGACTGATCCGGCAGCTTCATAAGCCGCGCCGACCAGCAGCGAGCTCGCCGTGCCCGCGATTCGGTAGCGCTTCGACAGCCAGTCGTTGACGCGTTGCTGCTCGATGCTGAGGTTAGCGCCTTGCTGCATGGCTGCTACGTTCGCCAGTTTGGGCTGAGGCAGCTCCAGCAGCTCGGCAAACGCTATCTCCTCTGCGGCAAGCTGCTCACCGGAGGTGGCAGCGAAGGGCGACAAGTCTTTAAGGTCGTCGAGCAGAGAAGGCCGGAAAAACACCAATGCAAGTGCCGCCAAGGCTGCCAACCCGATCAGAGCAAGCGTGTGCCTGGCCGCCGCAAAGGCGACTCGGAATTTTTCGAGGATACCCTCGGCACTACCAAAACTATTTCGAACAAGTGGGGAGTTACTTCCCGCACCGACCAACGCTGCGAATATGCGTCGATGATTCATCAAACCTCCTGAATATCGCGGCCCTCAAAGCGCCTGGCAAAACACTAGTGCTTCATCCCGGTCAACCGCTCTCCTCTTAGCAGTATGACAAGTCCACACTACAGTTTTGCCAGGCACTCTGAATTGAGGCCAATTGCAAGCGTGCTTCGTGCTTCAATTCACCGCGAAACAAAAACTCGTTTGCTTCTCATGCACCCATGCTGCGGTGCATCGAGTACCCCCACAAACGCCGGTGTTGCCTTGCTGGTCGCCCGCACTGTCGGCGGGCTAACTCGGCAATCTTTTTTCGAGGATGAAAGGCTGACCCAGTTGCTGAACAATCTTTACAATCGCTCGCGGGTCCATCCTCGCGTTGACACCTACTGCCCGGTCACCATCGCTGCCGACCTGTCGGGAAGGCCCCGACGTCTAACGCTAAAAATTTTGGCGGATTGTAGGCAGCTGTTTATATCGAGTCAATACTGGAAACGCAAAGATATATAACCATTTGTTATAAAAATTCGGTTTCGCTGTAACAATATCCAGTAAAATCATCGAGTTGCCTTGCCTCTCGGGGTATTGGCCGCTTCATTTCAAAAATATCAATAATTCATGAAATATTCCGACCTGCGGGACTTTATTGCCAAACTGAAACAATCCGGCGAGTTGTCGGAAGTGTCATTGCCGGTCTCGCCAGTGCTCGAGATGACCGAGTTGTGCGACCGCACATTGAGAGCGGGTGGCCCCGCATTACTGTTCAAAAATCCAACCGGTCACCGTATGCCGGTGCTGGGTAATTTGTTCGGTACACCGAAACGGGTCGCTTTAGGTATGGGTGCCTCTGATGTGGGCGAGCTGCGCCGCATCGGCCATTTACTGTCCGCTTTAAAAGAGCCGGAGCCCCCCAAGGGCTTGCGTGATGTGATGGGCTTGGGTTCCTTGGTGAAGTCGGTCTGGGACATGGCGCCGAAAGAACTGCGCGCCGCACCATGCCAGGAGATTGTGTGGGAGGGCGCAGACGTCGACTTGTCGCGGCTACCCATCCAACACTGCTGGCCCGGCGATATCGCACCGCTGATTACCTGGGGCTTGGTGATCACCAAAGGCCCGCATAAGAAACGACAAAACCTTGGCATATATAGACAGCAAGTACTCGGACCCAAGCAACTGATCATGCGCTGGCTGGCCCACCGTGGCGGGGCGTTGGATTTTCGGGAGCATTGCCTGACCCATCCGGGCAAGCCTTATCCGATTGCGGTGGCCTTGGGCGCCGACCCGGCCACGATACTAGGCGCGGTGACGCCGGTACCCGATAGCCTGTCGGAGTATCAGTTTGCGGGCCTGCTGCGGGGTAGCCGCACTGAATTGGTCAAGGCAATAGGTAGCGAGTTGCGGGTGCCGGCATCGGCCGAGATTGTGCTGGAGGGCCATATCTATCCGGATGACGGTCACCCCACCGGATACGCCCACGCGCTCGAGGGGCCATTTGGCGACCACACCGGCTATTACAACGAGCAGGACTGGTTCCCGGTATTTACTGTCGATCGCATCACCATGCGACGCGACCCGATTTATCACTCCACCTATACCGGCAAGCCACCCGACGAGCCAGCCATTCTTGGCGTGGCGCTCAACGAGGTGTTCGTCCCGCTGTTGCAAAAGCAGTTTTCCGAGATCACCGACTTTTACCTGCCCCCGGAAGGTTGTAGCTACCGGATGGCGGTGGTGCAGATGAAGAAGTCTTACCCTGGACATGCCAAGCGCGTGATGTTTGGTGTTTGGAGTTTCTTGCGGCAGTTTATGTATACCAAGTTCATTGTGGTGGTCGATGACGATGTGGATATTCGTGACTGGAAAGAAGTGATCTGGGCGATCACGACGCGGGTTGATCCGATACGCGACACCACCATGGTCGACAACACACCGATTGATTACCTCGACTTTGCCTCGCCGGTCAGCGGTCTGGGTAGCAAGATGGGTATTGACGCCACCAATAAGTGGCCCGGCGAGACCTCGCGTGAGTGGGGTAAAACCATCGCGATGGATGATGATGTGAAACAACGTGTCGACGCGCTGTGGGAGGCGCTGGGCTTTTGAGTTAGACTGCGCAGCGGCGGGCCCCTGCGCATTGTGGCGTGGTCAACCTGGTCAGGTCGGGAACGAAGCAGCCATAGCTACTTACCGCAAGTGCCGCAGACAAGGCTCGCCTCTTTCCTGCATCGACGCCGAGCATCAGTCTCGATCAACCCGTGCCGATAATGCTCCGCAAGAGGCATGGGTGAGGTCGGGTAAAATCCCTGCTTCCTCGCTGCTAATTCCACTGGAACCGCCACGGACATGTCCTACCAGGTACTTGCCCGCAAATATCGCCCCAAAAACTTCGAGAGCTTGGTTGGACAAGAGCATGTGGTGCGCGCGCTCAGTCACGCGCTGGAGCATAAGCGCTTGCATCATGCGTATTTGTTTACCGGCACGCGTGGCGTAGGCAAAACTACGCTCTCGCGCATTCTCGCCAAAGCACTGAATTGCCAGGGTACCGACGGCAGTGGCGACATCACTGCGCACCCCTGTGGCGTATGCGAAGCCTGTATGGCGATTGATGCAGGCCGCTTTGTTGATTACATCGAGATGGACGCTGCGTCGAATCGCGGCGTCGATGAAATGGCGCAGTTGCTTGAGCAGGCGGCGTACGCACCGTCCAATGCGCGCTTCAAGGTCTACATGATCGATGAAGTTCATATGCTGAGCAACCATGCGTTCAACGCCATGCTCAAGACGCTGGAAGAGCCGCCGCCACATATCAAGTTCATTCTTGCGACCACCGACCCGCAAAAAATTCCGGTCACCGTGCTATCGCGCTGCATGCAGTTCAACTTGAAGCAAATGCCGCCCGCTCAGATTGTCGGGCATTTGGAAAACATTCTTGCGCAAGAGCAGATCAGCTTCGAGGTGCCGGCGCTACGGCTGCTTGCGCAAGGCGCGCAAGGTTCGATGCGCGATGCATTGTCGTTGACCGATCAAGCGATCGCCTACGCCGCCGGCCAGGTGACGCTCGAGGCGGTGCAAGGCATGCTCGGTTCGCTCGATCAGTCGTACCTGGTGCGAATGCTGGATGCGCTCGCAGCGCATGATGCAAAAACCTTATTGGATATTGCCGATGAAATGGCGGCGCGCAGTCTTTCCTGGAGCAGCGCCTTGCAGGACCTCGGCACGCTGCTGAATCGTATCGCGATTGCGCAAACCGTACCATCAGCCGTACCCGACGATTTACCCGAGCGCGACGATATTGTTCGTCTGGCGCCGATGTTTTCGCCGGAAGACGTGCAGCTGTTTTATCAAATTGTGGTGCATGGCCGGCATGAGTTGGGTTTGGCGCCCGACGAGTATTCCGGCTTCACCATGACGCTATTGCGCATGCTGGCGTTTGTGCCGATCGATACAGGTAGTCGTACAGTGAACGCGCCAGAGGCGGGGGCGGCACGCGCCTCTGCGCTTGCCGCTGTGCGCAGTAGCAAAGCACCGACGACCACAGTACCGGCGACAACAGCACCAACAACAACAGCACCAACAACAACAGCACCAACAACAACAGCACCAACAACAACAGCACCAACAACAACAGCACCAACAACAACAGCACCAACAACAATTAAGTCGACGACAGCAGCACCGCCGATGAGTAAACCGGCGACAGCAGTATCGGAGATGACAGACACGACTATAAGCGTATCGACGGCAGCAGCGCCAGCGCCGGCAGTATCAAACGGCATAAATACCGCGCCATCGAATGTGACCGAGCAGAATTTGATAAGTATAGATTGGCCAGTATTAGTCAAGCAGCTCACACTACGCGGTGTCGCACGGCAGCTTGCAATGCAAAGTGAACTACTGCTTTATGAAGATACGGGTCAGGGCATCTCGATCCGTATTCGTATACCGGTCGATACACTGTTATCAGCAGGCAGCAAAGAAAAACTCACTGCGGCACTGTCCGAAAATCTTGGCAAGGCCGTACTTCTCGAGACAGAAATTGGCGCCACTACCCAGACCGCCCATGCCGCTGATGTGGCCGGTGAGGCAGAGCGTCAGCGACATGCCGAACAGACACTGCAAGAGGACCCATTTGTGCAGACACTGATGAAAGAGTTTGGCGCTACCATCGTACCGGGCTCGGTGAGGCCGCAGTAGTGATGCACGTATAACTTGGCAGTGATGCGCAGCTAAACCGTATTTCTTTTCCCAGGAGCGCGAGATGATGAAAGGCCAACTGGCCGGCCTGATGAAGCAGGCACAGGCGATGCAAGACAACATGAAGAAGATGCAGGAGCAGTTAGCCAGTGTCGAGGTTGAAGGTCAAGCTGGCGCTGGTATGGTCAAGGTGATTATGACGTGCAAAAACGATGTCAAGCGCGTCACCATCGACCCGTCACTGCTCGGCGATGACAAAGACATGCTGGAAGACCTGGTTGCTGCAGCATTTAACGATGCGGTGCGTAAGGCCGAGGCAACGTCACAAGAAAAAATGGCGGGTCTGACCGCCGGCCTGCCGCTGCCACCGGGATTCAAGCTGCCGTTCTGATGTCAGTATTTAATACGAAGTGAAAACACCGTCCAGCCTCGAGATACTGACCGAGGCCTTGCGCCGTCTACCCGGTGTAGGCCCAAAATCTGCGCAACGGATGGCGTACCACCTGATGCAACACGATCGTGACGGTGCAGTGCAAATTGCACGTGCGATGTCTCATGCGATAGAGCGCCTGAAGCATTGCGCCCGCTGTCACACGTTCACCGAGCATGATCAATGTGACACCTGCCGTGACACCACGCGCGATTCAGCCCTGCTTTGCGTCGTTGAAACGCCAGCCGATCAGCTGATGATCGAGCAAACGCTCACCTACAAAGGCTTGTACTTTGTGTTGATGGGCCATCTCTCGCCACTGGATGGCATCGGCCCTAAGGACTTGCAGTTGGATAAACTTATCGCGCGCGCTACCGATGGCGTCGTCAGCGAGGTCGTACTCGCGACTAATTTTACGAATGAAGGCGAGGCGACTGCGCACTACATCAGCGAAACACTCAAGGCACGCGGTTTGAAAGTCTCTCGTCTTGCGCGCGGTGTGCCGGTGGGCGGCGAGCTGGAATATGTCGATGCCGGTACCATTGCGCGTGCGATGCTGGATCGTCGCGCGACCTAAGTAAACACTTTCTTGGTGATGCAAGCAGATAAAAAACCAACCGGCCCACTGGCGGGTATCAAGGTGCTCGAACTCGGTACCTTGATTGCCGGCCCGTTTTGCGCACGCATGCTGGGTGAGTTTGGTGCTGAGGTCATCAAGATTGAATCGCCGCAAGGTGGCGACCCGATTCGTCAGTGGCGCGTGCTGAAAGACGGTAATTCGCTCTGGTGGTCGGTCCAGAGCCGCAACAAGAAAAGCATCACACTCAACATGAAAGATAGTCGCGCGCAGGAGATCGCGCGCCGTCTCGCACTTGACGCAGATATCGTCATCGAGAACTACCGCCCCGGTGTTTTGGAAAAATGGGGTCTGGGCTACGAGCAGTTAAAGGCGATCAACCCGGCGCTAATCATGGTGCGACTAAGCGGCTATGGGCAAACCGGGCCGATGCGGGATGCGCCGGGCTTTGGTGCGATTGGTGAGTCGATGGGTGGTATTCGTTATGTCTCCGGCCACCCTGATCGCCCGCCGGTCCGTATTGGTATTTCGATTGGTGATTCAATCGCTTCATTGCATGGTGCGATGGGGGCATTGATGGCGCTACGTCATCGTGATGTCACCGGAGGGCGTTGGAATGGACACACCGGCGAGGCCTGCAAGGCAGGGCAGGGTCAGATGGTAGATGTCGCGTTGTATGAAGCGGTATTCAACATGATGGAGTCGCTTGTACCCGAGTATGACCATGCCGGCGTTGTGCGCGAACGTACTGGTGGTGCTTTGCCGGGTATTGTGCCTTCCAATACCTACACCACGGCAGAAGGTGAGAACATCGTCATTGCGGGCAATGGCGACGCTATCTTCAAGCGACTGATGATCGCGATTCGTCGTGAGGATTTGGCCAATGATCCACAAATCGCGGATAATGCCGGCCGCGTTCCTCGCACTCAAGAAATTGACGAGGCCATTCAGGCTTGGTGCAGCACTCAGCGCATCGATGCTGCATTGGCTGCGCTGCAGGCAGCAGATGTGCCGGTTTCCAAAATCTACTCAGTGCGCGACATGCTACAAGACCCGCAGTTTCTTGCGCGTCAGATGTTCGAGCAGCACCTCTTCAAAGACGGCACGCCGGTCAAGCTGCCGGCGGTCACGCCCAAACTATCCGAGACGCCGGGCGGTACGCGATGGATTGGACCAGAGCTGGGTGAACATACCCATCAGGTACTAGCGACACTCGGCTACAGCGACGATCAAATCGCAGCGCTACGAAACGACGGGGTGTTGTAATCCCGAGGCAGTGCATCCACTGTTTGCATTATCGGTGTATCAGCAGCCGGTTTTGAACGAACCCTCGTCCTCGAATCAAATACGGACATTCATTGTTTCGTGTTGTCGAGGATTTAATCGTGCCCTCCACTGGTAAAGCGCATCACGTAGCCAACACATCTCAAGCAACTCAGCCAGCTCCGTGGCATCTCAAAGGCGAAGCTCTGTCGGAAGCCGATGTGACCGGTCATGGGCAAGACACTAACGCTCATCGCGGCTCGTCACTGTCCGAGCCCAAGGTCTGGTACGTCCGTTGGGGGCAATCAATCTCAGGTTTTTTTAGGTCGGTTAGCGATAAATTGACTGCCTTATGGCGCGGGGTGAGCAATGCGGCCGATACTGTCGCGCGATTTTTTTCGGGAAAGGGTGCGGAATCACATACAGACGTAGCGACGATGCACATTAAAGAATCGCCACCACCTTCGCAAACAGAACCTTCCGGCGCTGCGCAAAAGCTGTCACAGCCTAATATTTATTTCCCTCTCCCAGAAAGCACTAAAAACGAAGAAATACCAGGCGAGCGAAAGGGTATCCTTGGTGGGATACCTGTCACCGCGCCTTCGTCGACGCCTATCGCTGCGGAGGAGACTGAAGAAGTCGCCGAGGTAAAGTCACCGCTAGCAGAGATACCCGCTGGCCAAAAAAAATTCGAGGCATATGTGGCTGCCAGAGGTCAGGCAGTCGATATGCTGGAGTACGCATTCGATGAGGAATGCGTCCAATATGCTGAGCATATTTTCCAACCATTATTCACATTACAAAGTACTCCAGACTACAGACTATCTGAGCAGGAAAAATTAATCTATGAGGCAGCGAAAGAACTTAAGTCTGCTAACGCTGACTGTAAAAAGCGTATAAACGAAGAAGAACAAAAGAGGGTGCGAGAAGCCGAGCGCGCTCGCCTAGCTGAGGAGGCAGCAAGAAAGCAGCCGGGGCAGGCAGACTTTGAGGAGTTCTTTGCCGCATTCGAGCAACACCGGACAGAAAATACCCGGTTCGTGATCTACGACGGTAGCAAATACCTTCAAGACGCTTGTCTCGAATATGGTCGAGCGAATTCAAACAATTTTTCGGCTGATCAGCAATCAGCGCTTCGGTATCTCACATGCTGGCGTGAAGATCCTCAACGCTCAATGCAGCGCATGGAGCAGGCACGTCAGTTCGTCAGCTTGGAAGAGGTGGAGAGACAGACTTCAATACCGACTGAGGCAATGACAGAGCATCTAACGCTTGATTCATCAAAAGCGACGGGCGTGGATGAAACACCAGCGCCACCGCGTCCCGTACCGCGTTGGATTTCCATGCTTTCAAACATGAAGCAATGGGACGCCCAGCACATAAGCAGGATCGCTGGCGTCTTAAGTATGCAAGAAGATCAGGTCCGCAAAGCGATGGATGGCCTTCGTGCAATCGCCAAGATGGCCTCGGAGACCGGAGCGCCTGCTCCACGCGATGTGGGTAGTACACCCGCCATCGACCAGATATTGAATTACGATGCTGAAGCAAACCGGCAGGCGAGTAATGTACTTGAATCACTCGAGCTCGCGAAGTTATTGGTAGACAAATTGAAAGGCGACGGAGGATTGGTATTTGATGAGTCTGAGAAGGCGTTTTTCGAAAGTCTGAAAAACGTCATTGGCAACGTCTCTGATGCGCTAGACAAAAAGCTGAAAGAGGTACTACCTGTCAAGTCATCGGCTGCGGCGCAGAAAAAAATTCGTATTCCATCACTCGCTGAATTGAAAGATTTGGGGGTAATAGAAGGCGGAAAGCTATTCGAAACCTACGTTACCGGATATACAAAGCGCAGTAATAATGTGATCTATGCACTGCCCGAGACATCGAACTACTTCAAACCGGAATGCCTTGCCTTCGCGAAGGGATTCACTGAGCAAGTAGAACACATGCCCAAGGGTGTTGAGGTTGATACCGACCGACTATATGCATCACTGTACCTTCTGGATCAGGCAACCAAGCGAGGTCTTGTAGAAACTTGAAAAATCTAACCGAATTGTTTTACCAAAGCTTCCAGCTTGACCGAATCCGCACAAAACAGCCGTATGCCTTCGGCGAGCTTCTCGGTTGCCATCGCATCCTCGTTCAGCGCTAGCCTGAACGCCTTTTCATCCAGGCTGATTTTTTGCAGGCTAGCCTGAGCAGCCTGCGCGGGTGATAGCTTGCGCTGTACCGGCGGCGCGGTCGTGTCGTTTAGTTTCTGCAGTAGTTCCGGGCTAATCGTGAGCAGGTCACATCCAGCGAGCTCCAGAATCTGCGAAGTGTTTCTAAAGCTCGCGCCCATCACTTCAGTGCTGTACCCAAATTTTTTGTAATAGGTGTAAATGCGTTGTACCGACTGCACACCGGGATCATCTGCGCCGCTGTAGTCGGTGCCAGTGGCCTTCTTGTACCAGTCGTAGATGCGGCCGACAAATGGCGAGATCAGTTGCGCGCCCGCTTCTGCGCAGGCGAGCGCTTGCGGGAACGAGAACAGCAGGGTTGCATTGCAGCGTATACCTTCTTGCTGCAGTACCTTCGCTGCGCAGATGCCTTCCCATGTTGAAGCAATTTTTATCAGTACTCGTTCTCTGGAGATACCCGCTGCTTCGTATAAGGTAATCAGCTGCCGCGCTTTGGTGATGGTGCCCTCGGTGTCGAAAGACAGTCGTGCGTCGGTTTCGGTCGAAACCCGTCCGGGAATGATGGCGAGTATTTTCAGGCCAAAAGCGACGAGTAGGTGATCGATGATCTCGCTGCTCGATTTTCCGCGATGCGCTTGTACAGTCTGCTCCAGCAGCGGAAGATATTCAGGCTTTTGAACTGCCTTCAGGATCAGCGAGGGATTGGTGGTCGCATCCTGTGGCTGAAAACTTCGCATGGTATGGAAGTCGCCCGTATCAGCGACTACGGTCGTGTATTGCTTGAGTTGTTCGAGTTGGTTCATGAGTGATACGAAGAAGGTAAAAAGATCAAAGACAGCAAAGAGAATAAAGGAAGCAAATAGCGAAAATGGAAAGTAGAAAAATTGCCAGGTGATTGATTATTCCTGTCTATTCAGCGACGCGATGTATAACGAGCGTCATGAGTTCTTTAGAGCGGCGCGTGCGCGTGCGATCAGTGCATTGGTTGAGCTGTCATGCTGCTGATGGGTCTCTTCTACATCCTCAAGCTCAGCCAGAATACGCAAAGCTAATGTCTTCCCGAGCTCAACGCCCCACTGATCAAAACTATTAATATCCCACAGCACGCCGAGTACGAATGTCTTGTGCTCATAAAGTGCGATTAATGCGCCCAGCGAAGCAGGTGTCAGTTGATCCATCAGCAGCATACTGCTCGGTCGATTGCCGGGAAAAATCCGGTGCGGTGGCAGTGATGCATCTTGTACGCCGTTCATTAAAGCCTCAGCCTGAGCGAAGCAATTGGCGAGCAGCGCACGTTGCTGGTCGATGAGATGATGCTGTGGTTTGAGCACTCCAATAAAATCGACCGGGATAAGATCACTACCCTGATGCAGCATCTGAAAATAAGCATGCTGATTATTAGTCCCTGAGCTGCCCCAAATCACCGGGGAGGTTTTCATTGACGCGGGCTTGCCATCACGCGTGACGCACTTGCCATTGCTCTCCATTTCCAGTTGCTGAAGATATGCAGGGAAGTGACGCAAATCTTCGTGGTAGGGCGCAATCAGCTGCGAGCTGGTCTTGAAAAATTCACGGTACCAAAACGCGACCAGACCTAATATTACTGGCATATTAGTGTTCAGTGGTGCATGCCGGAAGTGTTCATCCATCGCATAGCCACCCGACAAAAACGCGCGGAAATGAGTACTGCCAATCGCTACCATCAACGCTAGCCCGATCGATGACCAGATCGAAAATCTTCCGCCCACCCAATCGCGGAAAGGAAACATGTTGTCGGTCGCAATACCGAATGCCTGGACCACTGCGGTGTTGGTCGATACTGCAACAAAATGCTGTGACAGATATTTTTCTTCAGCATGCTGCAAAAACCAGCGCCGCGCTGCGTGCGCGTTGAGCATGGTTTCTTGCGTGGTAAAAGATTTTGAGGCGACGATAAATAGCGTGGTTGCCGGGTTCAGCTGGCCTAATGTGGCGACGGTGGCGTGGCCATCCACGTTCGATAAAAAATGAAACCGCAGCTGCGGATGCGCGTAAGCGCGTAAAGCGGCAACGGTCATCATCGGCCCAAGGTCAGAGCCGCCGATGCCGATGTTTACGATATCTGTGATTTGCTCACCGCTATAACCTTTCCAATCGCCTTCTCGTACGCGTTCGGCGAATGCTTGCATACGGTCCAACTCGCGTTGGTGTTTGGCTACCAGCTCTTCACCTTCAACGGTAAGCGTGGCACTGGCCGGCAAACGCAGGGCGGTTTGCAGCGCGGCGCGCTGCTCTGTTTGATTGATGCGTTCACCTTGGAATATCGCATCGCGCCAGCGCTCGATGCCGCGCGTCTGCGCAAAGGCTGTCAGTAGCCGGATGGTTTCATCATTAACGTGATTCTTGGAGACATCGAGGCACAAGCCTGCCGCTTCTAGCGTGAAGCGCGATACGCGGCTTGCATCTTGTTGAAACAAATCGGTAAGACGCCACTCGCATGCTTTTGCTGCGTGGCTGGCCAAGGCCGCTAACTCGGTCGAGCAAGTCGAATCAGGTGAATCCGTCGGGGAGGTCGGGCTTGGCTTGCTCATGGGGGATGCCGGTGTAGTCCGGCGCTTGGTGCTGCGTCACTGTTTCAGGTGAAGCGGATGATAACCGCATCAAAGTGCTTCGTCGTGTCGCCATGGTCATTCTGTTACCACCGGGAAATTTCAGGGGGAAAAATGACCCTAGCTGTTCGTTAGACGGCAAAACGACTCGCATATCGCTCATTTTTGTGTTGTCAAACATACAAAATTTCGGTACGTTTCTAAAAAAGCAATCCGATATTCGAACAACCCAAAGCCGCCCAGCCGGGCAAAGGAGCGCGACATGCAGGCTTTCTCGACCACGGTCAGAGATCTCTACGCATTGGCGGAATACGCTGCACCAGAGCAATTTCTGGAGCGTGCAATTAGTTTGCTTCAGATGTGGATACGTTTTGACGGGGCGATTTTTGGTACCGGAGAGAAATCGAATCCCCAAGCAGTGACCCGATTGATTGCCGCTGAAAGTAAGCACGAGGCCACCGTGCCGGAGACCGTACTGGCACGCGAAGCGCAGCAAGATGACCCGGTCGCAAGGGGCATTCGGAATGCGCCTATGTCACCCTCGCGTGGCGGTATCCGAGAGCTATATCGCAAGCGGCGGTCTGGCAAGAAAGAGCAGCCACTCACGCGAGGTGGATCACGCTCGTTGATGGATGAGCTGGGGCTGTGTCATTTAATGTTCCATGGCGACGATCCAAAAAAAGTACAGCCTGCGCGCTGGATCGTGCTGTACCGGCAGCAGGATGTGCGATTCGCCGAGACCGATGCGGCCTGTTTGCATGGCTTGTGGATTCACCTTTCGCGCGCACTGGCGATTAACCGTAGCCGTACCTTGGAGCGACTCTCCAAGCCCGGCGCTCGGCACGACAACCTGAGCGTAACCGGATTAGTGCACGGCGATGGCCGGGTTGAGCTCGCTGATCAGCGCTTCTTCGATTTACTGGCACGAGAGTGGCCTGAACTCGCACCTGATTTCATGCCCGAGAATGCACTACAGCTTCTGAATGAAGGCAAAATTTTTCGGGGCCGAAGATCGAGATATCGTCAATGCGGCAGGCTGACTCGCTGCTGTGCCGTATCCGCCCGATTAATGTGATGGAGGTGTTATCGCCGCGAGAATTTGTGGTGGCACGTCGCTTCGCCGCAGGCATGAGCCATAAACAGATCGCGCGTGAGCTGGGCGTCTCGTATCACACGGTGCGCAATCAGCTAGCCCATCTGTACCGCAAGCTTGATCTGCACAACAAAGGCGCATTGGCCCAGTATCTGGCCGCTAATCAGGTTCCCGCGTAACACCTGCGCCACCGCGTACCGGTAGGTTCCAGGTCTTGAGCGCTGTGGTCGATTATCCATCCGATACAATGCACGCTTCAGATAAGGCGTTATCAGATGACCCAAGACAAACTTAAGCAAGTGGTGGCACACGCCGCCATTCGCTATGTGGTGGATGGCGAGGTTGTGGGCGTCGGTACCGGCTCTACTGCCAATTTTTTTATCGACGCGCTGGGTGAAATTCGACATCGCATCAAGGGAGCCGTAGCTTCCTCCGAGGCGACTGCCGCGCGCTTGGCAGCGCGAGGTGTGACGGTCTTCGACCTGAACCAGATCGATCAGATACCTGTGTATATCGATGGTGCCGACGAGATTGATCATAGCGGTGCCATGATCAAAGGCGGTGGTGGCGCACTGACGCGCGAAAAAATCGTGGCGTCGGTCGCAGAAAAATTTATCTGTATCGCCGATCAGTCAAAGCTGGTCGATACGCTGGGCAAATACCCGTTACCGGTTGAAGTGATTCCGATGGCAACGAGTTCGGTAATGCGGTCGCTACGCGCGCTCGATGCTGAGCCGGTACTGCGTATGAAGGACGGCGTGCCCTATGTCACCGATAACCATGGCTATATTCTTGACCTGAACGGTTTGCAGATTCGGGACCCCAAGACGCTTGAGCAGCAGATCAATCAGTTACCCGGTGTAGTGAGCGTTGGTTTGTTTGCCTTGAAAGGCGCAGCGGTGTGTTTGCTCGGTACCGAGCAGGGCGTACGCACTATCACGTATTGATTTTATCTACCCTTAAAGATTCACGGGCCCTCACCCTAAGCCAAGTCGACTCGCGGTGATGGCAAGTGTGTGTTGGAGGCTCATCAAAGAGTTTCGACCGGTGAAGCCCTCGAATGATGTATCGAATTTGAGCCCATTGCCGACTAGCGAAGAGGCATCGCCGGGAATAAGCAGCAGGTCTCCCTCCTCAATCCAATCATTAGGTTGGTCTATCTTGTCGGGATCTCGCGGCAATGATCCAAGAAATTTAATTGATACACCCTGTGGTAACTTGCTTTGTATTCGCTGACAAAATGCATCATTGACGTCACTGAATCCAACCTCGATGCGTTCGCTGGCGAGTTACTGAGTTACCTCTGCGAGTGCAAATGCAATGATATCTCTGGCATTTTCTTTTGATTCGTTGCTTAACATTCTGAGAAATTCGCCAGCACCAATCGCCGATAGAACAACACGCTTGCAGGGCTTGTTATCTTTAACCCAATCGAGAATTTGGTTCTTGATCGTTTCAGTGGCAGCCTTGAACTCGTCTGCTTTAAGCGACGCCTTCCCCAGTGTTGTAGAGCCGTCGGTATAGGTCTTGAACTCTGGCTGGGCCGCATTGTCCAATGCTGGCATAGTCACCGTCAGCGTTTTTATTCTCTTTATTGTTCCATCTTCGCGTCGCATCTGCGTATCCATTGCCAGAGAAACTTGGCTACCAGGTGCCAGGTTGGCATCAGCTCTCTCAGTGTAGCTTTGATCAACACCAAGGACTTCCTTCGTGAAATCCAAGCCAGTTTTATCCTCAGCTTTACCGACTTGTACCCACGCAGTTTCTACCCAGTCTCGCTTCATCTGCATATTCACCAAATCTCTTTCCAAGCATTTTTCTCTGACAGTGACAGGATCAAGGTCTGTACTGCTATAGGCTCTCATTGAGCCGATCAGATCTAAAAGCGTTAATCCTGGCTTTGCAAGAATTGCAGCAAAATTCTCGCTCTGAAATGGTTCCATGCAGGCAAGATACTGTTGCGCGACTTCCTTAAGCTGAGGAAAATTTGGATGTGATTTGAAAGAAGGTGGCGCGGTGTCCAATATTTTCTCGAGCGACTGCTCGGGCGTAGGTGTCGTGCTACCGGTGGTATTAATTGCCGGAGAAGACTGAACCATCGGGACGTAATTGATGTTGATCAGGAAGCCGCCCGGTGCGAGTCCTCTTTTTCTCTCATTCTCACCCGCCACATTATTTTCAATTTGGCTGGATGAATTATGTTCAATGATGTTTTTCTTTAGTACATCGAGTTTTGAGATAGTCTTGGTGGCATCTTCTTCTGTGCCGAAGAAGCTGTAGCGATGCGTGCGTAGCAAGTCATGTAATTCCGATTTATTCTTTTGGCTGAGCTTTAAATCATCTTGTGATAGCCCATCAGGAGGCTCATGCTCGATGCCCATCAGGAAATGAGCTACGGCCTCAGCGTTATCCTGATTTTCTGGTTTGTTTAGGTAGATGATTGCCCGCTCCAAAAAATCTTGCAGGCCGGGTGTGTCGAATAGGTGCTGTTCCTGTGACCATTGTTTTTTTTGAGTCGCCTCCATCCGGCCAAAAAAGTCTTGCAGGTTGATCCCTCTGGTCGCTACACGATCCATTGCTACTCCCCCAAAGAATTCGTACTCTCCGATAGTTTCTTGGATTGTTGCGGTCAGGCTGTTGCAAGATCTTCAGCCGATTGCCTAGGCGCTGCACTATGTTCGCAGCCACAAAAAAGCCCGCACGCAGCGGGCTCTTGGGCTTGCATGTAATTTGGCTAAGCTGAGGGCGGTACGTATCCTGCCGCAGCATCAGCCCCCTCGCCGAAGAAATGCTTTTCCATCTGCGTGGCGAGATATTTTCTGGCGCGCACATCGGCCAGATTCAGGCGATTTTCGTTCACCAACATGGTCTGATGCTTCAGCCACGCACCCCAGGCTTCTTTCGATACGCTCTCCCAGATTTTTTTGCCCAGATCGCCGGGGTAGGGTGGAAAGTCGAGGCCTTCGGCTTCCTTATTCAGTTTGATGCAATGAACCATTCGGGTCATATAAGGCTCCAGCTAAGTGATAAGAAAGACGAGGGGATATTAAAGATTTTTGATCAGGACCAGCGATTTACGCTGCCAGTTGTACATATTCTGCCGATCTTTCGGCAGATCGTCGAAGCTCTTCTGAACGAAGCCGCGCTTGATGAACCAGTGCGCTGCCGTTGTTGTCAGTACAAACAGCCGCTTTAACTCAGCGGAACGTGCGCGCTGCTCTATGTGCTGCAGCATACGCTCGCCATCACCTTGGCCTTGAGAATCCGGGCTAACGGTAAGGCACGCCATCTCGGCCATTTTTTCATTGGCGAATGGGTACAGCGCGGCGCAGCCAAAGATCACACCATCGTGCTCAATCACCGAGAAGTAATCGATCTCGCGTTCAATTAACTCACGTCCACGCTTGACCAGCGTACCGTTTGCCTCCAGCGGTTCGATCAGTCGCAGTACGCCACCGACGTCTTCAATCGTGGCTTCGCGCAGGCTCTCAAGTGAGGCGCCTGAGATCATGGTACCGACGCCATCGTGAGTAAATACTTCAAGCAGTACAGCGCCATCGCTGCTGAAGGGCACCATGTGCGCGCGCGGCACGCCGGCGCGGCAGGCCTTGATGGCGTGCTCGAAATAAAACGCGGCATCGGGGCGCAGACATCCAGAGCCAAGAACCGCGTGTGCTTGATGCACTGATACCTCGCGTATCTCTGCGCCGCCGGCATCGGTCATGATTGGTGTTTCGGTAATAAAGATTAGCTTGTCAGCGCGCAGCGAGGCCGCTGCTGACAGTGCCACATCTTCCATCGATAGATTGAACACTTCGCCCGTCGGAGAAAAGCCAAGCGGAGACAGTAGTACCAAGGCGCCAGTATCCAGGATGGCGTTGATGGTTTCATACGCAATTTTGCGCGTGATACCGGTTAGCTCGAGATCAACACCATCAATGATGCCTCTGGGGCGCGCCACCACGAAGTTACCTGAGATGACACGCACTGCCGCGTTCGCCATGGGGGTGTTCGGCAAGCCTTGGCTGAATGCACCTTCGATATCGAGGCGAATTTCACCAGCGGCTTCTTTGGCGCACTCGAGTGCTGCCGCATCAGTGATGCGCAAACCATGATGGAACCGGGTCTCAACCTTGCGCAGGCCGAGCTGTTCTTCTACTTGTGGTCGCGAGCCATGCACCAGCACGATCTTGATACCTAGCGCGTGCATGAGCGACAGATCATGCGCCAGCACCGGTAGCGCGCCGGCCATCACTAATTCGCCAGGGAAGGCCACTACGAAGGTCTTGCCGCGGAATGCATGGATATACGGCGCGACTGAGCGCAACCAGGCCACGAACTGAGCAGAGTTTTCCATAGCGGGCATTATAATTCGGCCGACATGTCAGCAGCCTTGCCCCCGAAAAAAACGCGCAGCGCGCCACTCTCCCACAAGGCTCCGGTCAGGCATCCGCTCCCCGCCGTTGAATTCCCTGATGAATTACCGGTCTCTGCCCGCCGAGAGGAGATCGCGGCTGCGCTTGCGTCGAACCAGGTGGTGATCGTCAGCGGTGAAACCGGCTCGGGTAAAACGACCCAGCTACCAAAAATCTGTTTGTCGATCGGGCGTGGCGTGAATGGCTTGATCGGTCATACCCAACCGCGTCGTATTGCCGCCTCATCCACCGCTAAACGTATCGCGCAGGAGCTGGGCTCGCCGCCTGGTCAGCACGTTGGCTACAAGGTGCGCTTCAACGATACCTTGTCCGAGGGCGCCTGGATCAAGCTGATGACCGATGGCATTTTGCTGGCCGAGACGCAAGGTGATCCGTTACTGCGCCAGTACGACACGATCATTATTGATGAGGCGCATGAGCGCAGCTTGAATATCGATTTTCTGCTGGGTTATTTAAAGCAGCTGCTGCCCAAGCGACCCGACCTGAAGCTGATTATCACCTCAGCAACGATTGATGCCGAGCGCTTTGCACGCCATTTTGAGACGGCAACGAAGAAAGTGCCCGTCATCGAAGTGTCTGGCCGAATGTATCCGGTCGAGGTGCGTTACCGACCTGTCGAGACAGAGTCCATGCCCGGTAGTAGTGTGCCTTCTGCGGCTGCAAAAGCCAAAGAGCAGCGCGATTTAATGGACGCGATTGTGGATGCGGTCGACGAGCTGGCACGCATCGGGCCGGGCGATATTCTGGTGTTCCTGCCGGGCGAGCGCGAGATTCGCGACGCCAACGAGGCGCTGCGTAAGCATCACCCACCGCACGTCGACATACTGCCGTTGTTTGCACGACTCTCGGCGCAGGAGCAAGAGCGTGTGTTCAAGCCAACTAATGCGCGCCGCATCGTGCTGGCGACGAATGTTGCCGAGACTTCGTTGACGGTGCCTGGGATTCGCTATGTGGTAGATGCCGGTACTGCGCGCGTCAAGCGCTACAGCTACCGAAATAAAGTCGAGCAGCTGCAAATTGAGCCGGTATCACAATCAGCCGCCAAGCAGCGCGCGGGGCGCTGTGGTCGAGTAGCGGCCGGTGTGTGCATACGCTTGTATGACGAGCAGGATTTTTTACAGCGGCCGGCATTCACTGATCCGGAAATCTTGCGTTCATCGCTTGCTGCAGTCATTCTGCGCATGAAGTCACTACGGCTTGGCGATGTCGAGCAGTTTCCGTTCATCGAGCCACCGCTAGGCCGTGCCATCGCCGATGGTTATCAGCTGCTACAAGAACTGGGTGCCGTTGATGACAACAAGCAGCTGACGAGTTTGGGCCAGCAATTGGCCAAGCTGCCGCTTGACCCGCGTGTTGGACGCATGATTCTGGCAGGACGCGATCATGCGTGTTTACGAGAACTCTTGATCATCGCATCCGCATTATCAGTACAAGACCCGCGTGATCGTCCGCAAGAAGCCCAAGGCGCAGCCGACAGCGCGCATAAAAAATTTGAAGATGAAAAATCCGAGTTCCTGACGTATCTAAAACTCTGGCATTGGTTTGAAGAGGCGATTGCACACAAAAAATCAAATCGCCAGCTACAAGAGCATTGCCGCGCAAACTTTGTCTCTCAGTTGCGTTTGCGTGAATGGCGTGATGTTCATGCGCAGCTCTTCACACTAGTGCGTGAGCAGGGTTGGCGCGTCAATGATTCACCAGCCACCTATGAGCAGCTTCATCTTGCTTTACTCACAGGACTGCTTGGTAACATCGGTTTCAAGCAAGAAGATGAGCCCCATTATCTGGGCGCGCGCGGTATCAAATTTCATCTCTGGCCAGGTTCTTCGCTCGGCAAGAAAGCCGGTCGCTGGATTGTTGCTGCAGAGTTGGTAGAAACATCGCGATTGTTCGCACGCACCCTGGCGCAAATACAGCCGCAGTGGCTGGAGCGCGTCGGGGCACATTTACTAAAAAAATCCTGGGGCGATCCGCGCTGGGAGAAGCGTAGCGGACAGGTTTCGGCCTATGAGCGCGCCACGCTCTACGGCTTGGTGGTGTACAGCCAGCGCCGTATTGATTACGGCAAGATCAATCCGGAGGAGGCACGCGAGATTTTTATTCGCAGTGCATTGGTGAATGGCGATTTTGAGACGCGCGCGTCGTTCCTCGCGCATAACCAGCGCTTGATCCGCGAAATTGAAAATCTGGAACATAAATCGCGACGACAAGATGTGCTGGTGGATGACACCCTGATCGCTTCTTTTTACGACAAGCTGATTCCGAACGATGTTTGCACCGCCGTTGGCTTTGAGCAGTGGCTGAAAAAAGCTAGCGTAAATAATCCCAAGCTATTGCATCTGTCGCGTGACGATCTGATGCGGCATGAAGCCGCTGGTATCACAACCGACTTATTCCCCAAGCTGATGCGTCATGCAGGTATTGAAATGGCGCTCACCTACCACTTCGAGCCCGGCTCGGTGCGTGATGGCGTGACGCTGGCGGTGCCGCTGTATGCCTTGAACCAGGTATCGCCAGCGCGCTGCGAGTGGCTGGTGCCCGGCATGCTGAAAGAGAAGGTCCGCCTCCTGCTGAAATCGTTGCCACAAAAATTGCGGCGACAGTGCGTACCACTGCCGGACTATGCGGCAGGATTTTGTGATCGTATTCATACGGCTAAAAAATTTGCGCAAGGTGCGCTACTGGATGCTTTGATCGCGGATGTGCGGCAGCAAACCACCACCGTCGTCAAGCTGGCAGACTTTAAATTAGAAACGCTGCCTGCGCATCATTTCATGAACTTCAAGCTGATTGATGAGCATGGTCGTCAGCTGGATATGGGTCGTAATCTATCGGCGCTGCAAGGCGAGTACGGTTCACAAGCGCGCGAGCAGTTTCAGAAAATCGTCGAACAAGCAGGTGCGGTGACCGAAGTCGATGGTGATAGTGAGACTGGCTCGACGCTGACGTCATCATCAGGCAGGCCAGCCACAAGTTCGGTAGAGAGTTCAAAAGCGAATTCAGCAAAAAACGCGTTAGCAAGTTCGGCGGCTGTCACGCTATCGACATCAAGTGGCTTCAGCGCGGAAGCAGCTCAAGGTACTTCTTCTTCAGCCTCTGCCACCGGGGCCACCTACCAAAACCTGACCACCTGGTCGTTTGGCGAGTTACCCGAGTTGCTGGAGATTCCTCAAGGGCGTCAGAAGCTGATCGGATTTCCTGCGCTGGTCGATAAATTGAGTTATTGCGATATCGAAGTATTTGATGACCCGACCGAGGCTGCCAGTATTCATCTCAAAGGCCTGCGTCGGTTATTTGCCATCCAACTGAAAGAGCAGCTGAAATATCTGGAAAAAAATATCCCCGGTCTTCAGCAGATGGGCATGCAATTCGTTGGTTTGGGGTCGCAAGAAGAGTTGCGAGATCAGATTATTCAAGCGGGTTTGGCGCGTGCCTGTCTGCAAGCACCGCTGCCGAAGAATCAGAGCGAGTTCACGATCCGACGTGATGAAGGTAAGTCGCGGCTGAACCTGCTGGTCAATGAGATTGCACGTCTGGTGGGACAAATTTTGTCGGAGCATCACGGCTTACCGAAGAAGCTGCAGGGTATCAAAGTACACCCGGGGGCTCATGCCGATATCAGCGCGCAGCTGCAGATGTTGGTGCATAAACGATTTGTCAGCGATACCGACCATGCACAGCTCGCCCATTTTCCGCGTTATCTGAAGGCGATACAGGTACGTGTCGACAAGCTACGGAGTGACCCCGCGCGCAATGCGCGGCTGCTGGCAGATTGGCAGCAAGCCGCAGCGCCGTGGCAACGCGCACACAAAGGCGGTCAGCGCGACGCCAAGATGGATGAGTATCGCTGGCTACTCGAAGAGCTGCGGGTTTCTCTGTTTGCGCAGGAGCTGCGTACCCCGATGCCGGTGTCAGTCAAGCGCTTGCAGAAGATTTGGGAATCCATGCAGCGCTAAAGCTATTTTTGTTGAGTTCTTCATGCCGGTGAAGAATGGCGCCAGCAAGCCAAACTATTTGAAGCGTATTTAAGTGGATGCCGGCCTGCGCCGGCATGACCGGCTAAGTGTAAAAAATAATGAATCAATGATGAATGAATAGTCAGCGAATCATGAGCGATTTATGGGCGAGGCGTGAACGAAGCATGAACCAAGCATGAACGAAGCATGAACGAAGCAGTACGGGCCTAATCATTTTCATGCTGAGAAATCGCGTAAAATTGCGCCAATTACTGGATAAGTTAATCACTATGAGTATTAAATCCGATAAGTGGATCCGTCGTATGGCGGCAGAGCACGGCATGATCGAGCCGTTCGAGCCCGGCCAGGTGCTTGAGGCCAATGGTCAGCGTATTGTGTCGTATGGCACGTCTTCCTATGGCTACGATATCCGCTGCGCGAATGAGTTCAAGATTTTTACCAACATTAACAGCACCATCGTTGATCCGAAAAATTTCGATGAGAATTCGTTCGTTGATCTGAAAAGCGATGTTTGCATCATCCCGCCCAATTCATTTGCGCTAGCCCGTACGATCGAGTTTTTTCGTATTCCCCGTAACGTATTAACGATTTGCCTGGGTAAATCAACGTACGCGCGTTGCGGCATCATTGTGAATGTGACACCGTTCGAGCCAGAGTGGGAAGGTTATGTCACGCTCGAGTTTTCGAATACCACACCGCTACCGGCAAAAATTTATGCCGGTGAAGGCTGCGCGCAAGTGCTGTTCTTCGAGAGTGATGAAGTGTGCGATGTATCTTACAAGGACAGAGGCGGCAAATACCAAGGGCAGCGCGGCGTCACGCTCCCCAAAGCTTAACGCCAGATTTTTTGGCGGCCAGCTTCGTTGCATCCTCCTCTCCGCACGACAAGTGCCATCTTCTATCTACTCACCGAGCCTGCGTACGGTGAGTGCGCAGCGTTGCTCGATCAATTTTACGATCTGCTCAATTATTTCATTGTTAGCGAGGCCGCGCTTGGGATCTGACTGCAGCTCCCGCGCGGTAGTCGGCATTGAATTTGCCAAAGCCAGAATTCTTTTTCTGGCCGACGCCTTGCCGAGATTCGCTGCCTCAGCGAACTGATCCCAGTGGCGTGCTTGCACTTCGCTGAAGGCGTATTTGCTCCCAATCTTCATGGCCATTTTCGAGCTTAGGGTCCCCTAGACCGCTGTAGAGAGCGTGTCGTACAGAGGCGCGAGGACAACGGATGTGCCTTCGTATAGTAATGAGAAATTCTTGGCGTGTGCGTCGTGATTGCCAATCAAGGCATTGAAGATGACAAAGTCCAGCAAGCCCAGAACTTGCGGTGCGTTGGGGCGTGTGACACGCCTGACCAAATTGAAACATTGCGCTAAATCCGGCCCACCCTCGTTCTGGTACTTCATTTCCGGCACTGCTCCCAGAGCCTGACAAAAGTCTTCCTGATGCAGACGCCGCAACTGACTTTTGGGATTGCATACGCGGTCGTAGCGCTCGACCAAGAGGAACTGGCGCCCAAGCACAGAACGCACCTGCGACTTTGCCGTCTTGAGCCCGATTGCCTCGGCCAGCGATAGACAAAAGCCTTCGTTATTTACGGTGTCCGACAAGGTACTAATGGCAGGCTTCAGGATATGTGAGCTTGGCGCGCCATTTTTTGACAGACCGATACGGGCGCCATCAAATACCACAGGCAATTTGTCTTGGGCGCCAGCGAGTGAGAGTCGTAAGCCATCTTTACCAGCCAACATCGGTCGCTGCGGCAGTTCATCAAGGATGTCGACGATCTCTTGATTGCTCAACCACTGAATCTCATCGTCGTGATCGGGACGAGGCGGCAACTGCCCCGGCTCCAACAGAGTAACGGCCCCGGCACACTCGCCACCGATGTGATCGAGTAATGCAAAATCATTTTGGCTGGATACCTGAAATTTCTGCGCGATCAGGCGTCGTAGCCGTCCCTCTGGCAGCAGCCCTGCAAAGAATGGGCGCGTGTGGTGGTCATCGAAATTTTCTGCTTGAAGCGGTAGCGAGTTGGATAGAGCGGCCGCATCAAGCCGTGACAGCCAATCCGGGATATATCGGAAATTCAGCCTTCCATTGACGAGAGACAGGATGCCGACCTGCTCCGAGAAGAGCCAGACTTCCAGCTCAAATGTCATGCTGCTTGCTCTTGGGGTGATTTGCAGAGGCGGGCGGCGGCAGACCGATGAGCTGGAGCTCACCCCCTAGCGCATCAATTACACGCAGCACGTTTTCCAGTCGCAGCGTGGTCTTGCCGGCTTCAAGGTCGACGATGAAGCGCACACCGACACCCGCAGCCAGGGCTAGCTGAGGCTGCGTCAGGCCAAGCTGCTTGCGTGCTGAACGCAGCGCGTTACCGAGTTGTGCCGTGGTCTTCATAGCGCACATTGATTTTATTTCCCGTTCGGGAAATTATTAATGAGTTTGGCCAGCTAGGCAAGCGATATTTCCCGTTCGGGAATTTTTTATCGAATAGAGGGTGTCTGAGCTATAAATTTCCCGAACGGGTAATTTAGGTGGGTGCAAGGTAGATGTTGATCCGGCAAACGTCAACAGAGCACCGCGACTCACCTCTCGTCTACGACTCTTTGCGGTTTTTTCAGGCGCTACGGAGCGAATGGGTTAACGATATCAAGCGTCGATTCGATACGCTGCTGGTGTTGTAAATCTTCGGTGAGCAGTTGCGTACATCCGCTGTCTAATGCCGCAGCGAGAATCATCGCGTCGTAGACCGAATATCCATAGCGATCGGCCAACTCCAGGCCCCGTCGGTGTATGTCCAATGTGAGCGGAACGACTTTGAGCGTTTGCGTCAGTGTATCGACTGTCTCGCTAATCTCTGCAATGGTCATGTTCAGTTTGCGGCGCGCCACGGCCGCGAACTCATTCAGTACCTGCACGCTGATAGTGCCGCCCTCGGTGATCAATGATTCGACTGTGTCTGCTTTTTTGGCAGAGGATGAGAACAGGTAAAGCAGCAGGTTGGTATCAAAAAAACTGTTGGTCGGGCGCATTTAACCTCGCTCATTGGCCTCGAGCCGATCAAAGCGAAAGTCGTCGGGCAGTCGGCCTCGGAATTTTCGCAGTCGTGCCAGTAACTCTTTGGCAGACGGCTTTAGCGTGATCGCAAAGGTACGAGGGCCGGCAACCTCGATCTGAATGTCATCGCCCTCTTTCAGATTCATTGCATCCACCACCGTGGCGGGCAGCCTTACCGCCAGGCTATTTCCCCATTTCGATACCAGCATTTGAGGCTCCGATGTCTGTTGGATATACAAATGAAATTGTATATCTACGGGTGCAGCATTTCAATTGGCCGTGCATCTGTTAGCATTTTCCTTACAGCAACCCCGCCGGCATGCGCCGGAACCCGAGATGAGGCGAAGCGGTGGATACCTTTCAGAGTATTGATGCCTTTGTCCGCGTCGCGGAAGCCTCGAGCTTCGCGGATGTCGCGCGTCAGCTCGGCGTGTCAAAGTCCGTCATCACCACCCGCGTTCAGCAGCTCGAAGAGTTTGTCGGTGCTCCGCTGTTTCACCGCACCACGCGCCATGTTCGTTTATCCGAAATTGGTGAGTTGTTTCACAAAGAGTGCGCCGACCTGATTGCGCGTGCTAATGGCTTGGTCGATCAGATGCGCGATTCGCGCGTTGCCCCGACCGGCATGTTGCGGATACATGCCTTGCCGGGTTTCGTGCTGGGCCATATGGCGCATCTGCTGAGTGAATTTCAAAATCTCTACCCGGGCATCGGGATTGATCTCACCGTGAATGATGCGGTGGTCGACCCGGTGAAAGAGGGCTTTGATTGTGCTTTGCAAATTTTTCCGCCGGCGTCTGAAGAGCTGATCGAGCGGCGGCTGTTTCAGGTGCGTCGGGTGTTTTGTGCTGCACCTGATTATCTTGCGCAGCATTCCCCGATAAACCAGCCTGAAGATTTGTTGCAGCACAGGCTGGGTTTGTACTCGCGCTATCCGTCGCGCGATCGTTGGATATTTAATGGCCCCGCGCGCCAAGTCATTCTTGATCTTAAGCCCGCACTACGAACCAATAGCGTGCACATGCTGCGTGACTACGCAATTGATGGTGGCGGCGTGGTGTGTATTCCTACCATCGTCGCGGCTGAGGGCATTGCCGATGGAAGACTTGGCTTGTTGTTACAAGATTTTCAACTTTCTCATTTCTGGTTTTCTGCGGTCTACCCAAAAACCCAGCGCAACATGTTCAAGCTGCGCCTCTTCCTCGACCACATCACGCAGAGCTTTTCCGAGATTCCGCCTTGGGATTTGGTGATGGACAATCTGAATCACGAGGTATAGCCGTCTCTCGGTTTCGGCTCGCGGTTGCGCTGATTGTTCGGGTTTTCAGAACGCCGTGATCGGATTACGGATACTTCTGCTCTAATGCTATCCGGCATACAGTGCGCTTCATGCAACGCTGTCCAGTAACCGCCTGCCATTAATAAAAAACTAACTGAGGAGATTATTTCCATGTCCGAATTCGTGACCCGCTTCGGCTCGCTCAATGACTATGAGAAGGGCCACATCGAGATCATCAACGACAAGCCTAAACACTATTGCTTCTCAAATGTGTTTGAGGTGGCGAGTGGCGCCAAGCCCTACGAGAAAATCGCTGTCGCAAAAAATTTCGAGTACGTGATCGAGGCGATCCGCGCCGAAGGTAAGTCGAGTTGGATGGCAGCGGCGCACGATGAATTTTGCGTTGTGATGGACGGCGATGTCACGATCGAATTCGTCAAACTCGACCATCCGGAGTCTGTAGCGGCTTCAGACAAAGAAGGCACCGTACCGGTCAGTGGTGAGCCGCAAGGCAAGCGCATGGGGACGATACGTCTCAAGCGCGGTCATCAGGCTTTACTACCCAAAGGGGCTGCGTATCGCTTCGATAGCGCCAAGCCATCCGTCATGATTCAGCAAACACTGCAAGGTGATCTCACGGTTCAGAAGTGGGCAGAAATTTGCTACCGCTGATCGATCACAGAATTCAGGAGACAAACATGAACGCACCTCCAGAAAAATTCCCAGCCACGATTGCTGGTTACAAGACATTCGAACTCGGCGCATTTACTTTTTCGCGCGATGAGTATTTCGTCACGATTACCTGGCCAGTACAGGGCGGTCGCCGGCAGTCGCACACGATTAGTGCCGATGCCTTTCTGCGTGCCTTGATGCGCGATGTAGCCTGGGGCTTCTTCTACGGCGTAGTCAACTTTGACCCGGTTTTTGGTACCCGTAATTTGTACGGCAAGGTCGAATTCTTTGGTGGTCGTTTGAATGAGCACTACCACAACAATGGTTTGTCTTATGTAGAAGTATTCGACACACCAGTGACGATGAAACTGATCAAAGAAATTCTCGCTGACTGGGTTAATGAAGGTTTCGATCCGTTCGCTGCGCCGATGGAAACCGGTGATGCTGCTTTTGGTGTGAAACATGGCGACAATCTGAAAGCGATCGATCGGTATCGTGTACCGACCAAGCGTATGCCGGGCCTTGAGGGTGACTCACCTTTGCGCGGTGACGATAACGGTTACCCTATCAACCGCGCGTTTGCCGATGTCGCGCAAGATCAGCCCGAGATTCACGCTGAGCCCGGCTTTGAAAAAGAACTACATGGCTTTAACTTGTTTGCGTATCTGTCCCGCTCCGATGTGACGTGGAACCCGTCTGTTACCTCAGTGTGCAAAAACAGCTTGTTCTGCCCAACCACGGAGGAATACATCCTGCCTATCATTCACGGTAATGATCGGGTTGAATGGTTCGTACAGTTGTCAGACGAGATCATGTGGAATATCAACGACAAAGACACCGGCCGACCACGCGCACGCGTATTAATGAAAGCCGGTGATGTGGCGGCCATGCCAGCGGATATCGCACATCAAGGTTTCTCCAAAAAGCGCTCGATGTTGTTGGTTTGGGAGAACGCGAATCCGGAAATCGTCAAGATGTACGAGTCCAAGCAACTCCCACCGTACCCAGTGGAGTTCTGAACGACTCATCCTCGTTGCTGACACGGTTGGGGCTGTCGGTCTGTCTTTGCAGACGAATAGCCGAAACCCCAACCGATCTCGCAAGACCTTTGCTGCAGGTAATGCGTCAGCGGCAGATCTGCAATTCAATTAGATTTTTTACTGAGCCGGTGCCCGCGCACGAGCGAAGGTGAGGCTTACCCTACAGGCGGACCTAAAACATGAATGACAGAGCTTTCATGAGTGCGATACAAAACAAACTGTTCATCGGCGGAAAATTCGTCGATGCCAAAGATGGCGCCACCATCGCTGTCCACAACCCGCATGACAATTCGCTGATTACGCAAGTGGCCGAGGCAAAAGCCGCAGATGTGGATGCGGCGGTTGATGCGGCCGAGCGTGCCTTCCCGCAGTGGAGTGGTATGGCGGCCGCCGAGCGCGGCAAGTTACTGCTGAAACTGGCTGATCGTATTGAAGCGGAGGCGGATGCGCTGGCGCAGCTGGAGGCGATCGACACTGGCCACCCGATTCGTGACGCAAAAAATATTGATGTGCTGCGCACAGCGGCTTGCTACCGCTACTTCGGCGGTATGGCCGACAAGTTTCAGGGTAGCGTGATCCCGGTCGATGCGGGGTTCATAAATTATGTACAGCGCGCACCGATTGGTGTGGTGGGCCAGATCGTGCCGTGGAATTTTCCGTTGATGTTTACCAGCTGGAAGCTGGGTCCGGCACTTGCCGCGGGTAACACCGTGGTGATGAAGCCCTCCGAGATTACGCCACTCTCTACGTTGCGTATTGCCGAGTTGATGACTGAGATTGGCTTTCCGGAAGGTGTGGTGAATATCGTAGTGGGTTACGGCCATACCGCAGGACAGCACCTGGCAGAGCACTCCAAGGTCGGCAAGATCTCGTTTACCGGTTCAACTGAAACCGGCCGTCGTATTGTCGAGGCCTCGAAAGGCAATCTCAAGCGCGTGCAGCTTGAACTCGGCGGCAAGGGCGCGAATATCGTGTTCGAGGATGCAAATCTGATTGCTGCGGTCAATGGCTCGGCCTGGGCGATTTTCCATAATCAGGGTCAGGCGTGTATCGCCGGCTCGCGTCTGATCATTCATGAAAAAATCGCCGATGAATTTCTGGAACGCTTCGTCAAACTGGCCAGCTCGATCCGATTAGGTAACCCGCTGGATCCTGAGACAGAGATGGGTCCGCTCACCTCAACCATGCACCGTGATCGCGTGTTGTCGTATGTCGAGATCGCGCAGCAGCAAGGCGCAACGGTTCTGACGGGTGGCAAGGCGCCATCGAACCCGGATCTGGCGAAAGGCTGCTACATCGAGCCCACCGTGGTCCGTGCCAAGCCGACTGATCGCGTATCGCAAGAAGAAGTATTCGGGCCGTTTGTGAGTGTGACGACATTCAAAGACGATGCTGAAGCGCTGCAGATCGCCAACATGACGGAATACGGTCTCGGTGGCGGTTTATGGACGCGTGATTTGTCACGCGCACACAAGATGGCACGCGAGATTCGTGCTGGTATGGTCTGGGTGAATAGCTATAAACGGGTGAACCCAGGTTCACCATTTGGTGGCGTTGGTCAATCGGGCTATGGCCGCGAGATGGGCTTCGAAGCGATGCACGACTACACCGAAGCAAAATCGGTGTGGGTGAATGTGGATGCGCAAATTCTGCCGCACTTCAAACGCTAGTTGACGCCGTGCGCGACTTTGTCTTCAGTGGTCAAGCCAGCCGCGTCGTTTTCGGTGCGGGATCCCTTGCGCATTTGGAGCGCGAAGTTGATCTGCTGGGTGCGAAACGTGCACTGGTACTGTGCACCCCAGAGCAGCAGGCGTTGGCAGAAGACGTTGCAAAGCGGCTGGGTCAGCGCGCGGTCGGTGTGTATGCCAAGGCCGTGATGCATGTGCCGGTCGAGGTGGCCACTGCTGCGATACAAGAAGCAGATCGATTAGCCGCTGACTGCCTGATTGCTGCGGGTGGTGGCTCGACGATTGGTTTGGCAAAAGCGATTTCGTTACAGTCATCGCGACCGATTCTTGCCATACCTACCACCTATGCTGGCAGTGAGATGACGCCGATCTGGGGCATGACCGAGAACGGCTTGAAAAAAACTGGCCGCGATATCCGAGTGCTGCCACGCACGGTGATATATGACCCGCAGCTGACCCTATCGCTGCCGACATCGCTGTCGATCACGTCCGGCATGAATGCAATCGCGCATGCGGCTGAGGGCTTGTACGCACAAGACAGTAATCCGGTGATGGATCTGATGGCTGAAGAGGGCATACGCGCGTTGGCGGCAGCCATCCCGGTGCTGCGTGATCGCTCGAGCGACATCGAGGCGCGTAGTAATGCGCTGTTCGGTGCGTGGCTGTGCGGAACCGTACTCGGGAATGTTGGCATGGCCTTGCACCACAAGCTGTGCCACACCTTAGGCGGCACTTTGAATTTGCCGCATGCCGAGGTTCATACAGTATTGCTGCCGCATGCGATTGCTTTCAATGCCGACGCTGCACCGACTGCAATGCAGCGTATCGCACGCGCTTTGCATGGTGACAATGCAGCACATGGTTTGTACCAGCTCGCCAAAGAAAACGGCGCGCCCTATGCCTTGCGTGATATTGGCATGCAAGAAAAAGATATTGATCGCATCGCGCACATCGCGGTGCAAAACCCCTATTGGAATCCGCGCCCCGTCAATACGGAGGCGGAAGGTGCGCTGCGTGCCTTATTGCAGCGTGCATGGCAGGGCGCGCCACCGGCGTAAAGCAAGTAAGCAGTTGATAACCACCGAAGAGGAGACATCACTGTGGCAATTACCAGACGAGAGCTGATCCAGAGCGTTGCTGCGGCAGCACTGGTCAGCGCAAGTGGCGTTTCATTCGCTGCTGACACCATCAAAATCGGCTACGTATCACCACAGACCGGCCCGCTGGCACCATTCGGTGAAGCCGACAAGTGGGTCATCGAGCAAATGAAAGGCGCGTTTAAGGACGGCGTAACCGTTGGCGGCAAAAAATACGCTGTCG
>Ga0194124_10001378_pt1 | contig 30962 bp, 43 predicted proteins | sample TA2KigCas0mmetaG_FD_148605 | JGI IMG/M metagenome (GOLD analysis project Ga0194124, IMG submission 148605) | Freshwater microbial communities from Lake Tanganyika, Tanzania - TA2015031 Kigoma Deep Cast 0m | ecosystem: Environmental > Aquatic > Freshwater > Lake | place: Tanzania: Lake...
TTTTACGACCTTAGAAATGGACAAATTGTGATATACGTCGGCGCATTGATTTATGACGATGTGAGAAAAGTATTTGGTCTTGTAACGGAACATCTTGACGAATCCGCCGAGACATGGTATATTTCTTGGAACAATGGTTATGAATCTTGGATTTTTGAAAGAGATTTATATAAATTCATAGAAAGCGCACAAAGGTTACGTACATGAAAGTCTGGACATTCATAGATTGGTATGAGGCAAGCCGTTTGCGTTTATTTAAGAACAAGCGGGATGTATATAGATATACAGAAGATTTATACTTTGAATTGTATAACGAGAATATTAAAATCTCTGATAAAAATATCAAAGAAATTAGTGATTATGTCGGCTTAACAATCAAACAAATGAAGGTGCAATAATTTCCAACGAAGAATTGCTAGATTTATTAATTCGTGCCGCAAGTGATAACAATAAGTTTGACAATAGAAGCGAGCTAGAGTATTATCGTTTGCAGGTCTTGAGCAGGATGAAGAAATCAAAGGATAAATAATGTCTGAACGTAAGCGCGTTAGTGATATTTTTGCTAGAGAAATAGAAGATAATTCTATTGAGTCTCTACGTTATCTTTGCGAAAATGCTATTGCTGCCGAAAACAGTGGAGAGTGGCACGGGCTTCATATTGATAAAGAATGGAGTTTTGGGTATGACAATTATGATACAGAGTGCCAAATCGTTATCAAAGGTGAGCGTTGGGAAACAGACAAAGAGTATGCCAAACGCATGAAACAAAAAGAACGCTCAAAAGTTCAGAGCGAAAAGGATAAGATAGCGAATTTGGAAAACGAGCGTAAGCAATACGAACGTCTAAAGAAAAAGTTTGAGGGAAAATAATGAGCGATAGAAAGAAATCTTCAATTCCGTTTTTCTCCATGCATATGCACAGCACGTATTCGATTTTTGATGGAATCGGCTATCCTGATGATTTTGCTGATTATTCTTATAGTAATGGTCTTTCAGGAATGGCGATGACGGAGCATGGGTCAATGAATTCTTTTAGTCATTCCTTTATGAAGGCTAAACAGATGAAAGAGCAAGGTATTAACGATTTCAAAATTGCCTATGGAATTGAGGCTTATATCCACCCATCAATTAGTAGATGGAAGCAAGAACACACAAAGCATAAAGAAGATGCAAAGCTTGCAAAGCAAGTTGACGATGATGTTGGTCTTGTTGTCGAAGACGAAAGCGAAACAAAGAAGGGTATTCGTTCGACGTTAAATCGTCGTTCACACCTTGTGTTGGTTGCCCAAAATCAAAAGGGTTTGAACAATCTTTTCAAGCTTGTCTCCGATTCATATCGTGGAGACAATATGTATCGTTTTCCTCGTATGGATTACGATATGCTTAAGCAATATAACGAAGGCATTATTGCAAGCTCTGCCTGTCTTGGTGGTGTTCTTGCGAACGACTATTGGGATAATATTGAGAAGGGCGAGAAGGCTGTTTACGCAGCAATGGAAAAGACTGTCAAGGCAATGATGGATATCTTTGGCGACCGTTTCTATGGCGAATTACAGTGGGCAAACTATAAGGAACAGCACATTGTAAATCAGTACGTTATCAATCTTTCAAAGCAATTAGGATTCCAATTAATCAGCACTTGTGATGCACACTTTCCTAATCCTGATATGTGGAAGGACCGTGAAATTTACAAGATGCTTGGCTGGATGGGCAAGCGCAAAGACGAGATAAAGATTGATGCTTTACCTAGAACACTTGAAGAAATGGAATATCAGCTTTTTCCAAAGAATGGCGATGAGCTTTATGATACATATAAACGTTTCTCAGGCGCTCTTGGATTTAGTTATGATGATAAATTGGTAGAAGCGAGTATTGCTCGTACAGCAGATATTCTCAAGAATCGTATCGAAGATTATATGCCTGATACGAGCATTAAACTTCCAAGCTTTGTTATCCCAGAAGGTGAAACTGCGGATAGTGCTTTAGCAAAGTTTTCTGTTGATGCGTTAAAGAATACCGGTCTATACAAGAATCAAGAATACATTGATCGTCTAAAAGAAGAATTACACACGATCAAAGACCGTGGATTCTCTAAATATTTCCTGACTATGAAAAAAATCAGCGATAAGGTTTCTGATAACCAACTTGTTGGTTCTGGTCGTGGCTCTGGCGCAGGATCTCTTGTATCATATCTACTCGGTATTACGCAGGTAGATCCAATTAAGTATAAACTCCAGTTCTCAAGATTCATTCGTAAGAATGCAAAAGACTTTCCAGATATTGATTATGACTGTGCAGAGCCAATGGAAGTAAAAGAAATGTTTATTAAGGAATTCGGTGAAAATACTGTTGTTCCTATTTCTAATTATAATACGCTACAAATCCGTTCGCTTATTAAAGATATCAGCAAACTATATGATATTCCATTTACAGAAGTAAATGATGTAACAAGCAAAATGTTATTAGAAGCTACTCCTGTAGCAAAGCGTGAAAAAGGTATTACTGCCGGTGTATATAATCCAACTTGGGATGAACTAAAGAATTACTCTCCAAGTTTGACACAGTATTTAAACAAATATCCACATGTTGCAACTCATGTAGAAAATCTGCAAGGTCAAATCCGCAGTATTTCTCGTCATGCGGGTGGTGTGTTATTTGCAGATAATCTGGATCAGAAGATGCCGCTAATTAACAGTGGTGGTGTAATTCAAACTCCTTGGACTGAAGGGCAAACTGTACGTCATTTGGAACCATTGGGATTTATTAAGTTTGATATCCTTGGTCTTGCTTCTCTACGCATGATTGAAACCTGTATTGAACATATCTTAAAGCGTAATCACAATATTCCTAATCCAACATTTGCGGATATCAAAAAATATTATGATGAGAAGCTGCATCCAAATTCAATCAATCTTGAAGATGAAGCAGTATATAAATACGTATTCCACGAAGGTAACTTTTGTGGTACTTTCCAGTTCACCAATACTGCCGCACAGAAATTCTGTAAACAGGCATTGCCAAGAAATATCCTAGATATTGCCGCCATCACTTCTATTTTCCGTCCCGGTCCATTATCAGCCAACGTCCACGAAAAATATATTGAAGCAAAGAAAAATCCTGAAGATATTTCTTATGTGCATGAACTAGTTAAGGAAGTAACAAAAGATACATATGGATTTATTGTTTTCCAAGAACAATTAAGTCTTCTCGCTCACAAGTTAGGGAAGGATATTTCGCTGGATGAAGGCAACGAACTTCGAAAAGTACTCACAAAAAAAGGCACTGGAAAAGAAGCTCAAGTTAAAGAGAAGCTGTACGGCAAGTTCATTGACGGCTGTAAAGAAAAAGGACTCCCAGAGTCTACTGGATCTTCTCTTTGGAAAAGTATGGAGTTTTTCAGCGGATACGGCTTTAACTTGTCTCATGCTATTTGTTATTCTATACTTTCTTATCAGTGTGCTTATCTCTTTTACTATTATCCTGCTGAGTGGCTTGCTGCCTTCTTGGATAAAGAGCCTGAAGAAAGAAAAGAAGCAGCAATAAGTCTTGCCAAGAATTATAATTTTAATATCAAGCGTCTAGATATCAATAGTTCTGGTAGAAAATGGGAAGTTGATGCAGATGGTAAAACACTAATTCAGCCATTATCTTCAATTAAAGGTTTGGGCGATACAGCAATTGAACAAATTATGAATAATCGTCCATTTACATCTATTGATAATTTGCTTTTCAATGAGAATATAGTTTATAGCAAATTAAATAAGAAAGCTCTTGATGCCCTAACAAGAAGTGGTGCTATGAATAAACTTGTAGATAGTAGATTTACTGGTCTTAAACATTTCTGGTCAGCAGCGGTTGTGGACCGTCCAAAGACACCAAAAAAGTTTGCAGATAACATAGAAAAATATAAACCAGAAGGTGACTTTTCTGATGAAGAAAAACTAGAACACATGGTATCCTTAACTGGTGTATATCCAATCAATATGGTTATGACTCCTGAAATCTTTAAAAGATTGGAAGAGAAATATATTCCTGCAATTGGCGATTATGATCCACAACTTGGTGAAGTAGTCTGGTTTATTCCACGCAGTATTGAAGAAAAGAAAACAAAGAATGGTAAACTTTATTGGATTATGAGCGTCACGGATAATACCAATAAAATAACAGCAATTAAGTGCTGGGGCATAGATCCAGCAAAAGATAAGGTATGGACTAATAGACCATATCTTGGTAAACTTTCATATGATGAACAGTGGGGTTGGAGCACAAGAAGTATCCGGCATACATTTAAGCTATTAGGATAATTTATGGAAGCAAAAATTTGTTCTAAATGTAAAGAAGAAAAAAGCGTAAGTGATTTCTACATCGGTAGAAAACAATGCAAAAAATGTCTTGTAGAACGTGAAGCTCAATACTATTCTGCCAATAAGGAAAAGATTGCAGAACAAAAAGCTCAATATCGTTCTGCCAATAAGGAAAAGATTGCAGAACAAAAAGCTCAATACTATTCTGCCAATAAGGAAAAGATTGCAGAACAAAAAGCTCAATACTATTCTGCCAATAAGGAAAAGCTTGTAGAACGTGAAGCTCAATATCGTTCTGCCAATAAGGAAAAGATTGCAGAACGTCAAGCTCAATATCGTTCTGCCAATAAGGAAAAGATTGCAGAACAAAAAGCTCAATACGTGAATAAAAGACTTAAAACCGATCCGCGATTTAAATTAGACATTTATTTCAGTAGATCCATTAGAGATACTTTAAAAAATATTAATTCTTCAAAGAATGGCCGTAGTTGGGAAAGTTTAGTAGGTTATAGCGCACAACAATTAAAAGAACATCTTGAGAAACAATTCAAACCAGAAATGAATTGGGAAAATCACGGGACATATTGGCACATAGACCATAAAAGGCCGAAGAGTTGGTTTAATTATGATAGCGCTGAACATCCAGATTTTAAACAGTGTTGGGCTTTAGAAAACTTGCAGCCATTAGAGGCTACAGAAAATATGAAAAAGAGTAACAAATTTGAAGGATAATTTATGAACGACATTCCAGAAAAGAAACTTTGTTGTAATCGGCATCCTATGTATGATACTCTAACTTGCCATTTAGAATATGGACACGAAGGTTTACACAGAACTTCTTTCCACTATGAAACCCTTAAATGGGGTATACCAACTTACGAGGAAATGTATGATGTTAAAAAAACTAAATGATTTATTTAAAGAATATGATGGATTTCTACAAGAGTGGTTTAAAATTAAAAAGCCAACTGTTGTAGCCTGTTCTGGTTATTTTAATCCACTTCATAAAGGACACGTAGAATACCTAGAGAAAGCTAAATCTTTAGGCGATAAATTAGTTGTTATTGTTAACAGCGACCATCAGCGTGCTATTAAAGGATCTAAAGAGTTCATGGATGAAAACGAACGTATGCTTATTATTAAAGCATTGCGTTGCGTAGATGAAGTGGTACTATCAGTAGATAAAGATGGAACAGTATGTGAGTCTTTAAAGTTGGTAAAACCAAATATATTTGCCAAAGGTGGAGATAGATTCGCTAGTGAGATTCCAGAAGCTAAAATTTGTAATGAGTTAAATATAACAATGGTTGATGGTTTGGGAAATAAGATTCAAAGCTCTTCGTGGTTATTAGATAAATAGGAGATTATAATGGTCGAACTACAATGCAAAAAATTAACTGATACCGCTAAACTTCCTTCGAAAGCGCATTTTGATGATGCTGCTTACGATTTATTTGCTGATTTACCAAATGGTTCTCTGCAAATTCCTGCTGGTCAAACAAGAATTGTTCAAACTGGCATGGCAATTATGCCACCGCAAGGTTGGAGTTGTGACATACGTGGCCGCAGCGGTATGTCGAGTAAAGGAAGATTAGTGGCTTTAGGACTAGTTGATGCTTATTATACTGGACCGTGGGGCATCATTCTTTTTAATAGCACTTTTGATACATTAACAATTAATCATCATGATAAGGTTGCCCAATTTACTGTAAATAGAGTAAATGAAAGTGTAATACAATTAGTAGATCAGTTTAATATTCCAAATAATTCTAGAGGAGAAGGTGGCTTTGGTTCCACAGGAACTAAATAATACTATTTATATTATTATTTGGAGACATACATATGAAAATTAGCAGAAATTATTTAAAACAAGTTATTAAAGAAGAATATCAAAGAGTGATTAACGAATCATTTACTGAAGATGTTACAGTAAGAATGAAAGCGTTAGACTATCTAAAGTTAACAACAGATGAAGAAACAAGGCAATATCTTTCAAAGCGTTTTGAAATAGAAGGTATGGATTACTATCCTACCCGTGCGGGCGATCTATTTATAGCAGTTCGCAATGATAAGGTTGTTAATCATGAAGGACGCAACAGAGCATATGCAAACATTAAGAAAAACGGTCCAGATGCAGAAAACGATGTTTTAATAACCATTGAAAATGGTAGATATGATGATTTAACATATTTGAATGGTCAACTAGAAGATGATGTTTATGTAAATGTTAAAAATTTTAAAATAATTAGTCGCAATATTGAAGACCAAGTTTCTAATTTCTTAGATTTTGGCGATGGACCAATAAAGTTTAAGACATTAGTTTATCCACCTAATCCATACATGCCAGAAGAAAGAGTTAAGCCGGGATCTAAAGAATTTTTAGATTTTATTGAAGAAAAATATGCCCCTTATGCAATGAATTACAGAAAGTTAAATAATATAGAAAACTTTACTGGTGAAGAAAGAAACAAATTTTTTAAAAATTATATAGAACAAATAAATGATAATTTTATTATTTCTGACAGCGAAGGGCCGTTAAAATTAATACATAAAGGCTTTAGACAGGTAGAGCTAGACAGACAGCCAAACCCAAGAGATACAATAAAATTAGAGAAGAAATAATGTCATATCAATCTGGAGATGTTTTAATAGCTGAATTTGATGGATTTGTTAATGATATATATATTATTGTTCAAGAATCTAAAGAGACCCCACATAAATCATATATTGTATATTCCAGAGAGCAAGATATTAATTTAGTTTATCCAGAGGCTTATTTACGTTCTACAACTATAAGCGGAGAGGAATTTAGGTCTAAATATGGGATCAAGAAGTAAAACAGGTAATAAAAAAAAGAAACTAGAGCATAAGATGGCCACAACAGCCAATATGATTCTTAATATTCCTGATAAATGTAAAAGCTGTAGTGAGCCGTTTGACAAGAAAAATAAGATGATGGTATTATCATGGTATGTTGAGGTCTATAACGAACAAAAACGTGTAGACCTATATTGTCCTAAATGTCAGGAAGATCGGAAAACCAATGAAGCTACAAGAAACTCTTGCGTTTGATGATGTTTTACTTGTCCCACAATATAGTGATATAGAAAGCAGAAAAGATACAGATATTTCATCTTGGCTAGATGGAGAAATAAAGCTATCTATTCCAATTATCTCTAGTCCTATGGATACAGTCACTGGTCATGTAATGGCCTGCGAAATAAGCATCTTAGGTGGTTTGGGCATTCTTCATAGATATTCTAGTATTGATGAACAAGCTGATTGGGTTAAGTATTGTAAAGATAATTATGCATCACATGTAGGAGTAGCGGTTGGTTCTACGGGTGATTTTTTAGAGCGAACAGAAAAATGTTTAAATGCAGGCGCAAATGTTATTTGTGTTGATGTAGCGCACGGCGATCATATATCAGTTAAAAATGCCATAAGAGATATAAGAAATAAGTTTGGTTGGCGTATCCATGTCATGGCAGGAAATGTAGCTACTAAAGAAGCGTTTGATCATTTAGCGCATTGGGGTGCGGATAGCATCCGCGTTGGAGTTGGCGGTGGAAGCATTTGCAGCACGCGCATACAAACTGGTCATGGTATGCCAACGCTAGCTTCTATAATTGATTGTAAGGATACTACTTTTAATGCTAAGTTAATAGCAGACGGTGGTATAAAAAGCTCTGGTGATATTGTAAAAGCATTAGCAGCAGGAGCAGACTTTGTTATGCTGGGCTCTATGCTTGCTGGTACTAATGAAACTCCCGGTGAAATTTTTGAAGAAAATGGTAAACAATACAAAGTTTATCGTGGTATGGCGAGCAAAGAAGCCCAAATAGCTTGGAAAGGAAGTTACTCTAGTTTTGAAGGAGTAGCTTCCAAAGTAGCCTGTAAGGGTCATCTACCTAATGTTCTTGATGATATTGCACGCAATATTCGCAGCGGTCTATCGTATAGCGGTGCTAAAGATTTAGTGGAATTACGCGCAAAAGCTAAGTTTATTAAACAAAGTGGCGCTGCCCAAATAGAAAGTTCGCCACATATATTAATTCGTCATGGATAATGAAAAGAAAGATAACCGTAAGGCTTTTTTCTTTGCGTTAGAAGAAGACACACATGCAAGATTAAGAATACAGTTAAAATATGATCAATTAACACAAACAATGTTTTTTAATTATATTATTAAAGGTTATCTGGATAATAATCCGCATATTCGTGATTATATAGATTATGCAGTTGCTGATTTACGTAGTAAAAGAATAAATAGAAATAGAAAAAATGATAGAAAAGAAGAAAAAAAGCAGATAGATACATTTTTATTTGATGATGAAGAAATAGAAAATATTTTTGATATACTAGAAAGTGAGAATCCCGACTTATGAGTTCTAATATGCAATGTTTAAACGCCTGCAAAAATCTTAATGTTTCATGTCCAAATAGTGGTTGCCGTAATTGGGTTAATTATGAAAGCGAATATAATTGTGTTTTAGAAACCGTCGCCTTGGCAGAACAAGACGGTAGGCAACTAACTTTAAGAGATGTAGCAAAGCGGCTAGGATGTAGTTTTGTACGGGTTAAACAAATAGAAGATGAAGCTTTGAATAAACTTAATAGTGTAAAAGAGTCCATCTACTAATTATAGTGCATTATTTTATACTTTTACTGGCCAATACAACTATTTATTTTAAATTTGTATGTATTCATACAATATCTTAGGAGATAATACATGAGCAAAAAAGAATTATTAAATGAAACAGAAATTCGTCGTTTCATGAAATTAGCTAATCTTGAACCATTAGCTAGAAACGTTGTGGTAGAACGCGGTGGCCAAATCCAACAAGATGCATCTCTCCCTGAATATACACTCCCAGAAAACGAAAAATGCCTAGCAGAAGTAGATGGGTCCGCCGATGGTGTACCTGCACCAGCTCCAGCTATCGCAGAAAAAGAAGGTATGGATGTAGAATTAGATGACGCTGGTGGTGTTGACGCAAAGGCTGTTGTTAAGGCCGCAGTTGATGCGCTCCTAGCCGGTCTAAAACAAGCTGGTGTGGACGTAGGTGATATTTCCGTGGAAGAAGAAGGAGGTGAAGAATCAGGAGCGGAAATGGATATGGGCGGCGAAGAGGAAAAAGGTGAAGAAGAAGGCGGCGAAGAGGAAGAAGAAGCCGATGAAGAAGAAATGGATGAGTCTGCCGCTTCTGCCTCTGCTCTTTCTGAAGACGCACTAGTTGAAGCTGTCCTAACTCGCGTTACTGCTCGCTTAATGGAAGAAGCAAAAAAGGCAAAAGCCAAGAAGGGCAAGAAAGGCGTTCCTGCAAAGATGGCAGCTAAAGCAGCCTCCAAACCAGCAGAAGAGAAGGATAAAGAAGAAGACAAAAAGACCCTAGAAGAAGCTACTAGTGCCGAAGGTGGTGGTCCACTTCTAAAACAAGGTAAGAATAAGTATGATGTTTATAAGGGTCATGCAGATATGACCATGGCCAAGGGCGATAAGGGCGGTAAAGGCGGTCACTCACTAGAAACCGTAACAGCAAAAGCCGAACACACTGTAAGCCATGGTGGTAAAAATCTTGCAACACTAGGTGGTAACAAGAAGAAAGTATAACAAATAGTCATAGTATTATTTCCTAAGCTCACCGGCATATCCCGTAAAAAGGTGTGCCGGTGCTTTAGGTTAAGGATAAATCATGGAACTCACAAAAAAACAATTAAAGCAAATAATTTCAGAAGAAGTAGAAAAGATTTCTGAATCTCCTGATTCCTACCAAAGATTGGTAGAAGGCTATGCCGATGGTTATGCTACTTCAGATGATACAGTATCCAAGCAGGCGCTAATTGACTTACTAGAAGTATTAGACGAAAGCACTATTCCTAGAGATGCTTTTGAAGCATTCATGGAAAATCTAGATGAAGGTTCTGTTTTACCATTATTAAAAGAAGTAGTTAGCGAAGAAGAATAGAATTTTTTAACAGTTTAAACCCCGCTCTATCCTTGGTATACTTGGTGGTGCGGGTTTTTTATTATATAATTTATATGTCATTCTTATGGTTTGTAGCAGGGTTCATAGCTTGTTATGTAATGTTTGAGTTGGGAAAAAATATTGTTATTCGTGATTCATTCAAGCGAATTGAATTGCAATTTTTGCTTGGATCATTGTATTTGCTGCAATACAAATATCAAGTATTACAAATTATTAATATTGTGTATGACAGAGCCAGCGAAGACGATCCAGCATATAACGAAGAAAGAAGGAAAGTAATAAATTCTATAGAAGAAAAATATAACTCTTTTGGTAATGTCTGGATTAACCAATTAAAAGGTTTATTGCCATATGATTTAAAATATAAAAATTGGAATGAGGCGATAGAATACGGCAACAAACTATTTAGTAAAAGAGAAATTAGAAAGTAAAATAAATGAAGAATTCCAAGGCAATGAATTATATAACAAAAGAACAAGCGATAAGAACAATATTAAAAAAACATTTATCTGTAAATGATAATTTGTTTTTGTCGCAAAAATTATTTGTTGCCAAATCTGTTATAAATTGGATATTTGATAATGTAAAAACAGAACCTGTAAAAAAAGTTTACTTTGAAGATGTAGAAAAATATTTAAAAGGTGAATTAGATTTAAAATGGTTTAATGGTTTGATAATCAAAAATAAATCCCCTAAGAAAGAAAAATAAAATGAAAACAACCAAAAATAATCCTAAGAAAAGCGATGAGCAGCATAAGCATGAAGAAAGAGAAGGTTTGATTATTTTTCAAAACGATGCTAGCATGGAAGAACCATCGCGAACAATAGGATTATTTGGTGATGTTGCGGAACAAACATGCGCTGAAGTTATATCTAATTTAATTGCCTTAAGTAAAACAGGCGAGATTCCTAAAAATGAACGCAAAGACAAATATACAAACTTACCTATTGAATTTTATCTTAATACGCATGGTGGATCTGCCAGCGATATGTTTGCGATTTACGATATGATGCGTCAAGTGCGCAAAAAATGCGAAATACAAACTATAGGCATGGGTAAGATAATGAGTGCCGGTGTGCTGCTAATGGCAGCGGGAACCAAAGGAAAGCGTAAAATCGGTGCCCATGCCCGCGTCATGATACATTCAGTTCTTGGTGGAACCGTAGGCCCATTACATAATGTACAAAACGAATTTGACGAAATAAAGTTTGTTCAGGAAGCTTATACAAAAGCTCTAATTAAAGAAACAGATCTTACACCAAAAGCAATGAAAGACCTATTAGAGCGTCACGTAAATATATATCTTTCTGCGCAAGAAGCTGTTAAATACGGCATAGCTGACGAGGTAATTTAAATGTCGAATGAATTTAATACTAAAATAGAAAAACTATTTTTATCTAAAACTAAAACTTTGCAAGCTGATGGTTTTCTCAGCTTGCTAAAAGAGAGTCTTGCAAATAGTTTGCAAGAAAAAGGCGAGCTTTCTGGACAACAGCCCACTAAGATCGCTACTAGCGACATAATAAAGTTTTTGCCAAAGTTTGAATTTAATGAAAAAGCTGTAGGCAAAGTGGATACCGAAGAAAGAAAACAATTTGAGCTATTTATGGGTCCAAGTATTAAGGCTGCTGGCAATCTAAAACAAAAAATACAGGTAATAAATAGCTTTGCTAACGCACCAAGCTCTAAAAGCAACGATACTCAGGGGATTTTATCTTCTCTTATGATGCTTAAAATACTCAAAAACATTGTTATTGGTTCTTCTCCCGGCCCTTCTGGATTAAAATTTGAGGCTTTCTTTGCTGCTCTTTTTGGTGGCAACCAAGTGGAAGTAAGTGCAGGCGGTGCAATAGATGTTTTGGTTGGTCAAACAAAATATCAGCTAAAATTATTAAAACCAAAAAGCAGAGTTAGAATAGCAAGAAGTAGCATAGAAAAGCTAAGTGAAGATGTTGAAAGTGCGGCAGAAACCCCTACACAGCCTAAAAACGCCCTTAACTTTATAATTGCTAATAAGTTTGGCAATGAAGCAGTACAAGAAGTGGTTTTTTATTCGCTTGAAAACGTTATCCCTGTAGTAAAAGATGGGCGTGCTGAATACACTATCAACCCAGCAGAATATGAAACAAAAGAAATTGGTAGGTTAAGTATCACCAATGAAACATTTAACAATCTATCCGCTAATTTACAAAACAATGTAGTAAAAGTTTTAACAGATGTTACTAGCCTTGTTAACAATATAAATGAATTTTATTTTGCAAGTGATACAAAAGCGGCCAAAAAAGGCATCGACGATGCAACGACAATCAGCAAAGATTTAACAGAACAAACAAAATAAATGAATCAATTATTTAAATATCTTCGTGAACAAATAGAACACGAATTAGATGAAGAGCTAAACAGGCAAGATGATTTAATATCTGATGTCAAAAAAGCTTTATCTGATATCAATGGTTTATCGCATTCTTCTTCTAATAAAAGTGATTTAGCAATTGTTGTCCGCGTTGATGATAAAGAAACTATAGAGCCAACTAGAAAAAAAGTTCGCTCTGCTTTAAATAAGTTAGGTTTATCTTTAGAAGATAAGCTAGTGAAAAAATTTGATTCTTCTAATGAAGTAACAATTGCAGAATATAAAGATGGTTCTGGAAGGGTATATATAGTATATAAATTTGACATTGGATCACGCGAAGGTCTAGCTTTAGAACATATAGTGCAATTTTTATTTAACAAAAAAATAACACCAGAATTAAAAAATAGATTAGATCTTACCGAAGAAGCCTCTAAAGAAGAGGTTATTCAAAGGTTAAAGGGTGATTACGCCGATACTCTAGCTATTGCTTTAGAAGGTAAAAAATTGGTAAATGATAAAATAGGTGAAGTGGAAACAGCTGAAAGCGTTGGCAGCACTAACAATAAAGCTGACTTAATTTTATCAACAATAGATGGTAAAAAAATAGGCTTGTCTATCAAGCTTGTTACTGAAGAAGGACGAGGCGTAAGATTTACATATAATAAAAATCTTGGCTATGGAGATGAAACAGACGATAACCTTGTTAGTAATCCGAGTGGAAAGCCTTGGTGGCTTGTCGGCAGGCAAATATTTGCGAGGAAAGTCGGCTCTAGAAGTTATAATCCCAGTAAAGAAGAGTTAGAACCACCCGCTTGGATGACAAGCGCGAAAGAAAAACATCCAGATCTTTATAAAGAAGCCATGAGTGAAGTATACGAAAAAGTGCGCGATGTATTAACAAGCAATCTTCGTCGGATGAAATTAAAAGAGCTTGTAGCTATGGTCAATGAAGCGCATTTAGGTGGCAAAGAAGAACGTCAAGAGTATGATTTATTTTTAAAATTAACTGCCACAAGTGAAGGTATAAATCTTGAAGAAGAAGGTTATGAAAAACCAGATTTAGAAAAAATCAAAATAAATGGTATGAACAAAGCTGATCTTGTTAAACAAGAAGACAGTTTGATTATTATAGATATCCCCGGGATGACTCCATTAACAATTCACAGTGTTAAATTCCATAGCAACATGTTAAGCGGTAAAAAAGATGATTTGAAAATTAAGACTAGGTAGCCTATTAAAATGATTAAAATAAAAATTAAAAACAATCTTTTTAAAGAGGCTCTTTTTAAATATTCTAAAACAGCTAGTGAAGAAATCTATAATACTCTAATACCATATTTTAAAAATAACGAAGAACACAAAATTTCTATTGGCGTACCATTAAATGAAATATTATACGATCAAAGAGCACAAAGCAATGGTGCGCCTTTTTTATATTACGCTAATGCTTTAGGAAATGAATTTACTGAGATATCGCAATTAAAAACATATTGGAATAAAAAAAATAAGCTATTTGATCAAAAATTTATTAAGTCAATAATACAACAAAAATTTCCGATACAGATAGAGTTATCTAATAAAATTACTAATAAAAAAACATTTGGAGATATTTTTATATATCAACAAGATAGAATAAACACTGTATTTAAAATTGTATTTTATATTAAAAATTATAACGGTAACGCAGATGTTTTTAAGCAAGCTATAAAACATGAACTTCGTCACATAAATCAATATATAAATAAATTAGCAATAAAATATGGTGAAGAAATAGATTTAGAAAATGATGTTAATAAAATGTTTCCAATACCAATTAGAATACAAGAAGAATTCTTATTTACACCTATTGGAATTGGGCAACAAACAACTGGTTTAGAAGCGGATACTGGCGGTAAGAGATATATTCAAGGCGATATAGAATTTGAGCCTCATTTAGCGGACGTAGTAGAATATACTATAGGCGGCTTAATTAATACAAATAAACAAATATTAGATAAAAGCATCGATTCTAAACAGCTAGCAAATAATTTAGTAGATAAAATTATTAATAATAGAATATTTGCCTATTCTGTGTTTAAGTCTAGTGGAAGAACAGATTTGCTAAATATTGTAGATGAATTAAACAAAATTAGGTCTGACGAGTTTTCTAAAAAATTTAAAAAGAATTTAAAAATTGAAATAGATAATGTTAGAAAAGCATAACTAGAAAGGTGTGGTGTTTTGTGAAGAAAGTTTATGATAGTGGATTAAGTCTTAATTCTAAAATTTTGTCTGGTGTAAATAAATTAGCTGATGCTGTTAGTAGCACTCTTGGTCCAAAGGGACGGAATGTTATTATCCACAATAAAGGTAAAAGCCCTGTAATCACAAAAGATGGTGTAACGTGTTCTGAAGCAATAGTTTTTGAAGATGTGTTTGAAAATGTTGGAGCGCAAGTATTAAAACAGGCAACAGCTGTAACAGCAACAGAAGCTGGCGATGGCACAACTACTGCAACTGTGTTAGCAAGGGCCATTGTTAATCAAGCGCAAAAATATATTATTGCCGGTGCTTCACCAACCGATTTAAAACGTGGCATGGAAAGTGCGGCTATCAAGATTGTGTCTAAAATCAAAGAACACAGTAAACCGGTTGCTTCATTGGAAGATATTGAACATATAGCAACTATATCTGCAAATGGTGATAACAAAATTGGCAAGCTTATATCTACAGCAGTAGATAAAGTTGGTAAAGATGGAGCTGTAACAATTGAAGAAGGAAAAAGTCTAGATACAGTATTAGATATCGTAGAAGGCTTTCAATTTGATAGCGGTTATGTGTCAACGCAATTTATAACCGATGAAAGACGTGGAGCGGTTCGTTATGAAAATGCGCTTGTCATGGTCACGGATCATAATCTATCATCTATCGATGAAATGATGCCTATTTTAGAAATAGTAGCTAGAGAAAATAAGCCATTTATTATTGTTGCCGATAACATTGAAGGCCAATTGTTAGCAGCGCTTATTCTTAATACACTTCGTGGTACAATGCGTATAGCCGCTATTAAAGCACCAAGATATGGAGAAGAGCGCAAAAATATCCTTAGTGATTTAGCATTATCAGTAGGCGCTACATTTGTTTCCCGTGAAAGCGGTTTGGCAATAAATGAGTTAAAGCGCCAGCATTTAGGAACCGCTAAAACGGTTGAATCATTAAAAACTTGGACTACAGTTGTTGGTGGCGGTGGTAACTATGATGACGTTGAGCGCCGCATAGAAGCTCTAAAAACAGAAATTTCAAATACATCAGATATGCGAGAATGTCAGAAGATACAAGAACGCATAACCAGATTAGCCTCTGGAATCGCCATAATCCGCGTAGGAGGCTTAACTGAAGTAGATATGGTAGAACGTAAGCACCGAATAGAGGACGCCCTAGAAGCCGTTAAGAGCGCTCAACAGGAAGGTGTATTGCCGGGAGGTGGAACGGCATTATACAGACTATCGCGTAATTTAGATACTGAAGTGTCTACAGAAAATCAAGATGAACGCTTTGGTGTCGAAATTATTATGAAAGCCTGCGAGGAACCAATAAGAAAACTATCAGAAAATTCAGGGCTTAAAGCTGATGTTATCCTAAACGATCTTGAAATTAGTCATAATGAATTCTGGGATGGCATGAATTTCGCTACTGGACATTATAGTGATATGGCTGGCGTGGGCATAATAGACCCAGCTAAGGTTACTCGTTGTGCTTTACAAAATGCCGTAAGCGCTGCGTCTACTTTACTCACCACCTCCCATGCTATTATAGAAATTTAGGACTAATTATATATGCCTGCCAATTTTCTGGCATAGCGGGAGTTCGTCATGGAGGAATCCAACCTTGAATACGCTGTCAGAGAATTGACAGAGGGTATTCATGAAATAAAATTGAATACTGAAAGACTTGTTGCAAAGCTGGAACAAGTTAATAATAATATAGAAAAGTTAGAGGCTAGCGTAGAAGACTTGCATACCTCTTTATCGGAACAAGATAGACGTTTAACTAAATTAGAACAATTAGTTCCACGTAATCTTATAGAAGATGTTGCTATTTTAAAACAAAACCAATCCTCAGTAACTAAAATATTATGGTTATTAGGTGGTGGAGTTATAACGGCTTTAGGTGACATGATGTTAAAAGCTTTAGGAAAGTAGTTTAACTGTTGCAATGTTGTGTTATAGTAGAGGAACGGATTGATTCCGTTCCTTTTCTTTTTGGAGACAATATGAATGCTAAAATTGTTATAACTGTACCAATAGATAATATACCAGATGAAGTATCTAAAATTATGGAACGTTTAGTAGAAAGCATATCTTCTGTAAAAGAAAAGCTGTCTAATTGCACTTATAGTGATAACCATACTACGGTTATTGAAGAGATAGATAGTATTAGAAAGTCGCTTTCTCTTATTGACAATAACTTAGAAGATTGCTATAGTATTTTATTAGGATACGTAAAATACAATACAGAACAAAAAATCAAGATTATACAAGACAATTCTTCTAATACTAACAGTCAAGAAAGCAATAATGGATAATATATTTAATATAGGCGATTTAGTACATTTACCGCAAGGTACTACATTATATAGACTAATTAATAGTGATAAAAGATTTGTTTATGATAGACCTATGCCTGCTAAGTTAGTTGATAGGCCAATTGTTGCTTTAATATTAAAGAAGTCAATATACGATTTTTATGTTGTTAGTATAAAAAATGAAGAATATATGGTTAAATCAGAAGAAGCCTTTATAATAAATGGAGATACTAATGTTTATAAAACTATTGGAAATTTATGAAGAGATAGTAAACTATAATAAAGCCGAAGGTTTTAAAACTTTCTCCATAAGAGAAATTGCTATTAATCCTAATTTTATTACTAATTTAAAAAATGATATTTTGATAGAAAATACTATTAGAGATAATCCTAAGTGTGCAGAAGGATTACAAAAACAACAAAAATTTACTAGATTATATTTAAATCGCGGTAGCTCTGGTCATGAAACAGTTGTTCTAGGAGATTTAGATAGTATTCTTAAATTATTGGACATGAATGCGTCTTCTGATAAAAAAGTTATAAAAGGTTAATATAACTATTTATATTAATGTCCAATAATTCTAAAATACAGTATTATACAATAACTCTCAATAAAGTTTTGAATTTATTAACAGATTCTGATAGATGCACGCGCATGTTTTCTGACACCGTTAAGAACATGGTACAGAAATATGATATAGAAAATTGGGATAGTACGCCATTATCAGATTATATGGATGCTTATTTGAATGCAAAAGTTTTAAAAGACTTTATTAGCAAAAAAATAAAAGAACCAGATGAAAAATTAGTAGAATTTGCAGCAAAAAATAAAATCGATGGCATTTTACTAACTAAAAATGAATTAACTATGTTGCAAACCTTAGTAAATAATTTTGAAGAAACAAAAGAGTATTTACAAAAAAATTATGGTTTTTCAACAATGTTAAATTAGATCTTGACATATTATTAGCTTGTTTTATTATATCTCTGCTGTTGGACTAACCAGCGATTATAAAGGAGAATAACTATGTCTTTACACACACTTAACACTTTGATGGATGTATTCGATATCTATGCCTCGCCAGCTTTTAAACATGATCCAGCTTATTCTAAAAGCGAATATTATGTCACTGCTGGCGACAAAGAATGGACTATAGAAATTCCATTACCCGGAATGACTAAAGAAAATCTCAAGATAGATTTTGAAGATAGCTTATTAACTGTTCAAGCGAATACAACTATTAAGTCTAAAGCAGTTCGCAATTTTAAATGCTCATGGCATATTGATGAAGCGGTAGATGTTTCTGGCATTACAGCTAAGTTAGAAAATGGTTTATTGCTAGTAACGCTACCAAGAATTAAGCCAGCTAAAAAAAACATAGCCGTTACGATATCTTAAATATTAATTAATATGTAATATAATATTGAGGGGAGAACAAATTTGTTCTCCCCTGTTTGTTTTTTATACTATTTATAGTTATGATCAAGATTAAATTAAAAAAACCAACTGCTAAATTAGAAACGGACACTTATAAACATTTCCATCCCATGGATGGCGAAGGTGTTCCGCAAATGAATACTATGGAAGAATGTGGCTGTGATCCAGCACCAGATGAATACGGTAAATCGCAAAGCGGAGATCCAGATTTGAATGGTGATGGTGTATATAGCCCAGCGGAATTATATTATCACTTTGATTTAAATGGCGATGGAAACGTCTTACCAGACGAATACGAGCAACATGTTAAATGGCACGCTCGCAATCCAGAAGTATTTGGAGATAGCGATGAGCAATTATATTTGCCGGAAGAGTTTTTAAAAGAAAAGAAAGATCGCTGTTACCGTTTAGCTAAACAAAAATACGATGTCTTCCCTTCTGCTTATGCTTCTGGTTTTATTGTGCGTTGCCGTAAAGGCAAGGTTGCTAAAAAGAAAAAATAATGTCTATTAAATCTTTATTAGAAAACATGATTCGGGAAATAATTCAAGAAGAATATCTTGATGTAAGCGATTTACTGGTTGAAGGTACTTTTGATAAAGAGAAAAGCAGTGGTCTACACGGTTGGTTTCAGCGTCAAGGTGGAAAAGGTAAAAGCAAAGGTTGGGTGGATTGTTCTTCTTGTAGAACTAACCCCAAGACTGGCAAAAAAACTTGTAAGTCGTGTGGTAGACAAACCGGAGAAAAAAGAAAATATCCTTCCTGTAGGCCGACACCAAGTGCTTGTTCAATGCCGGGTAAGGGAAAAAAATGGGGTAAAAAAGGTGGATAGTAAAATTTGTATTGCTTGTGGACAGTCTTTTTTTAATGAAAGTAAATATTTTAGTAGGCAAAAATATTGTTCTAAAAAATGTAAACAGAAACAAACAGATATAAGAAGATCGAAAAAAGAAAATAGACTTATAAGTAGAAGAAAAATAGATTTACGCTATAGAAACAAAAATTTAGATAAAAGAAGAAAAGCTTACTCAACTTGGGCTAAAAGCAAAAGAGGAAAAATATTAAGAAGTGTTTCCTGTTCTTGTCGTCATAAAAGAGTTAAAAAACAAACTCCACCTTGGGCAGATTTAGAAGCTATTAAAAAAATTTATTTATTATGCGAAGAAATGAATTTAAAAGAAAATATTTATCAAGTTGATCATATATATCCTTTGAATGGAAAAGAAGTTTGCGGTTTACATATAGCAGAAAATTTAACAATAATCACAGCAAAACAAAATCAACAAAAAGGTAATAAATTACCAAACCAACCGGAAAAATAAAATGTTAATCAATAAGACACATTTACAAAATATAATAAAAGAAAGCTTGCATGAGCATTTGATATTTGAAAGCGAACTAGGAGAGGATACTTCAATATTAGATGATGGTACGCCGGTTTGCGAAGCTTGCCTATATGAAGTAATGACTTGCGGTTGCCCAGATACTCTTGAAGAAGCAGAATATCAAGGACGTAAAGTAAGTTTAGGTAAGCCTTTTTTAACTCCCGGTGGCCCAAAAAAAAGAGCTGTTTATGTCCGTAATAAAAAAGGGAATGTCGTAAAAGTTAACTTTGGCGACAAAAAAATGAAAATTAAAAAATCAAATCCAAAACGTAGAAAGTCATTTAGAGCCAGACATAAATGTTCGCAAAAGAAAGATAGAACTACGGCTGGTTACTGGTCATGCAAGGCTTGGTAAAAAATGTTTATAGTATATTTGATACAAAATAAATTTACTGATAAATGTTATATTGGCTATACAAAACATTCTATTGAAAAAAGATGGAAACAACACTGTAGAAATTCAAAAAAACAAGTCAACACGCCATTTTATAATGCAATAAAAAAATATGGATTTGATTGTTGGGATAAAAAAGTTTTATTAGAATGTAATACCGCAGAAGAAGCAAAAAGTAAAGAAATAGAATTTATAGAAAAGTTTGGTTCTTATAAGAGTGGATATAATGCAACCTTGGGTGGCGATGGGAACAACGGTTTAATAATGACAGAAGAAAGTAACTTAAAAAGAAGTTTGGCCTTAAAAGGAAAACCTAAAAACTATTTAAGAATGCACGGTAAAAAACATTCCGCACAAACTATACAAAAGATGAAAAAACCTAAAATTGATAAATCTAATTATCAAACCGAAGAATTTAAAAATTTGATGAGAAAAAAACAAGCAAAAGCTGCCAGAGAAAGAAGAGTTTTAACAAAAGTACAATATGATGAAATTAATAAGTTAGTTAGCGACGGCATTAGCAAAAAACAAATTTCTTTATTATTGTCAATCAACTACGATATTGTAAAAAAATGGTCCTGCCGTAAATGGTAATAGCATTTAATTGCCATAAAGGATAAATGTTTTTATGAGCAATCCAAAGAATGATATTAATTTTTTAAGAGTAAAATTAAAAAGGTTAGAGGGTTTTAAGACTTCTGCTAACACAGACTTGATAGACCTTAAAAGCTTTAAAACTAATACAGGTATAGATTTAACAGACCTAAAAAGTTTCAAAACTAATACAGGTATAGATTTAACAGACCTAAAAAGTTTCAAAACTAATACAGGTATAGATTTAACAGACCTAAAAAGTTTCAAAACTAATACAGGTATAGATTTAACAGACCTAAAAGGATTCAAGACTACCGCCAATACGGATTTAACAGACCTAAAAGGATTCAAGACTACTGCCAATACGGATTTGACGGACCTTAAAAGCTTTAAAACTAATGCCGGTTTAGATTTAACCGATTTAAAGAGTTTCAAGACCAATGCAAATATAGATTTATCAGATTTAAAAGGGTTTAAAGCATCAGCCAACACAGACTTGATTGATTTGAAAGGTTTCAAGACTACTACCAACACAGATTTAACAGACCTAAAAAGCTTTAAAACCTCTACCAATACTGATTTGACAGGCTTAAAAAGCTTTAAAACTGGGCTAGAGAACGGAACCAGTATTCCAGTGGGATTATCTAATACTTTTAGAACCGCAGCGCAGGTTTCAAACGATATAGCTGGCTTTAATTTTGATGGGGGCGCCAATCCTACTGTTACGCCGATAAGCAGATTTAATTCCGTATCACAATCGCATACGCAATATACAGGTAGTTATAACAATTTCTCTTCTTCGCACGGCTTTAAATTAAGTAGTATCGCATTTAGTGCTGCAGAAGAAGGAGCTTTTAAATTTGCTTCTTTGGCGGCAGCTTTAAAAACTTCTTTTTTTGCCGCCGCTAATGACCCAACAACTGGTTATGATAAAGGAAAGTGGTATTTTACTAATACCTTTCCAAGCGGAAACGCAGATTATAAACTCTCTTCATATTCTTATCAGGGATACGATACACAAGAACGCTATAACAAAGAGGACTTTATAACTTATAGAAAAAGATTGTATACTGTTACTAATAATGCTTATAGTAATGTTATAAATCAAGAAAGTGAACTTTTATTACAAGCTGGTAAGACAACTATTAGAGCTGGTACTCCAAATAACACCACTCCAACTTTAAAAATAATTGGTGAGAGCGCTGCTTCCAATGGCGTTGGCGACGACCAAGGACAATTATTATTACAAGATGAAGATAATACAACAAGCGGTTTGATGATTGGATACAAATATGTCGCCGCAGGAAATGAATACGGTAGGATACAAGCAAAGAATAGCGCTGGAAGTGCTACTGATTTATATATCAATCCTGCCGGTGGAAGTGTAAGGATAGGTCGTTTAAATAACAATTATGTAACGGATGGAGCTATAGAATTAAATTATTATGGAGCAGGAAATAGAAATTCATTTATAGATTTTCATTCTGATGATTATTACGGCTATCCGGGTGGTAATCCTTCCGCTGGAGGAGATGGCGATTATAGCGGTAGAGTTATAAGATATTCTGGTACTGATGGAATGATGCAAATTGAAAATAAGGGTTTGGGTGGAATAAGAAATAAAGTTTCTTATGGCGATAGTGGAAATATTTTTGATTGGTATGTTGATAATACTAGATTGATGTTTGTAAAAAGTACAGGTCAATTATGGGTTAAGGGTGGTACAACAACCGGAGCAGGAATTAACGTATGGAATGGCGATGTAGCATTAAATTTAGGCCATCATCACTCCAGTGAAAATGCAGGTAGAATACAAGTTAAATCTGCTGGTTTGGAAGGCACCATCGGAGAAACGAATTATATCTTAAAATTAAACCCAGATGGTGGAACCGTTTACTCAAATAATGGTATAGTATCTACATCCGATGAAAGAATAAAATATGATATAAAAGAAAGTATTTTAGGATTAGAATTTATCAATAAAATAAAACCCGTATCTTATAAATATAAAATAAGAGATATAACTTATGCAACAGGTTCCAACGGAGAAGAGGTGAAAATTCAAAAAACAGGCGTCAGACCACATTACGGCTTCATAGCACAGCAAATTAAAGAGGCATTGGGAGAGAATGATTTTGCTGGCTATATTTATGAACCATCTCTAGACGAACATGCTTTACGATATGATGAATTTATTTCTCCAATGGTCAAAGCAATTCAAGAATTATCACAAAAAAATGACTATTTACAGAAAGAACTAGAAGAAAAAGATAAATTATTACAAGATATTTTATCAAGATTATCATCACTAGAAAATAAATAAAATGATTAAAATTAAAATTAAAAAATCAAGTGAAAAAATGATTGGTGGCGCTGGAGATTTTAGACCAGATAGTGAATTGGATCCAGAATTACTTGATTTGGCTATCGATAAAGAAATAGGCGATCATGGTTTGGATTCTGAACAAGCAAAAGAAGTAGCAAAAGATGAATTTATACTTGATGACAAAAACTATTCAAAAGAAGTAAAAAAGAAAGCTAGCAGAAAGCTAAGTGAATATTGGCGCTCAAGAGCAAAACGCAGAGCGCATAATGCAGGGCGCTCATGGGTTAACAAAACAGACTATAATTGGGCTCTGCAAGAACAAGCTAAATCAACTTTTATTAACGATTCAGTACAACGTTTATTCGAAAAAGAATTACAAACTAATGAAGAAATAAGTGGCGTAATACATGATTTATTAGAAAAATTAAAAAAGAATAGGCAAAGAAAAAACAAGCTTAATGTTAAAAAGTTTGGTCCCGGCACACCTAATAAAGCAAATAAAAGCTTATCAAAACCATATCCACCACACAAAAAGGGCGAAACAGTTGGTGGTTATTATAGAAAGGCCGCTAAGAAACTTGGTGGCATAACTGCTGCTCCCGGTGAAGCTATAGGACCAATGGAATAAGAAAGGTACAACAATGGCGATTATATATCCTAGCATAAATACTAGCAATTTTGCAACTAACGGTTCAAACAGTTTTACTGGCAATCAAACAATAAATGGTAATATAGTTTTAACTGGTTCATTAGTTAATGGCAATGCAAAATATCCTATATATGTTTTAGATATAACTACAGTAGATATTTTTTCTGCTTCTTACAATGCAGCAAAATATACTGTTTTGGTTGAAACAAGTACTGGTCCATACCACGTTCAAACAGCTGACATTTTATTAGCTCACAACAATTCATCAGTACTAATTACTCCATATGGCGTAACAAGTACCAATGGTTCTATTTTGGCTTCTTTTGACGCACAAATTAATGGTAGCAATATAGAAGTTTTGGCAACAAATTTAATTGATGAAGATTTAGTAGTAACAATCACAAAGACTTATCTTGTATAGCGCTTTGCGCAAGGAAAAAATGTAGATGGCAATATCAAATTTTAAATTACCAACAGGATTAGATGTAAGCGGTAGCACAACTTTAACTGGCACTCTTGATGTATCTGAATTAGTAAACGTAACAACACTAACTGCTAGTGTAGGTGTATCTGGAACCGTTGGTAACTTTGGTACTTTAAATGCTGGTGCATTAAGTGTACCAAATTTAACATTATCAAATAATTTAATAGTTAGCGGTAATACTATATTAGGCGATGGAGTAGGTACAGATATTGTTACTGTGAATGGACAATTAACAGCAAGTAATGGTTTTAATATTACTGCTGGAACACTAAACGCTAGTGCCGTAGCCGTAAGTGCCAGCGCGTTAAACGTGACTAATGATATTAGCGCTCGCAGCGCTTCTTTGTCTGGTGATTTAACTGTTAATGGTAATTTAACTGTTAAAGGCACAACCACATATATTGATTCAACAACAGTAAATATTGGCGACAAAAACATTAATCTTGGCACTGGTAGCTCCACATTATCGGTGTTAGATGGGGGCGGTATTGATTTAGGTACTGGCGCAGAGGTGCAATGGCGTTATGATAATTCCAATACAGCTTGGACTTCAAACGTAGATGTAAATCTTGCTGCCACTAAAACATTAAAGCTTGCTGGTGTCTCGGCGTTAACAAGAATAGCAGGAGCTAATGCGCTTGTTAATTCAACTAACGGTTCAGTTAGTATTACTGGCACTGGTTTGACAACCGTAAGTGGCAGTTTGACAGCCTCTATGTCTGCACCAACTATTAATGTTGGTTCTTTGTCTGCTGGTAGTTCTTCTTTAGTAGCAGCTAATAGTGTAACAGTTGGTAATGCATCTACATTAATAACTACAATCAACGGTGTAAATACAACCGTTTATGGTACAAACGTATTTCTAACTGCAGCTTCTGATATATACCTAACAAGCTCTAATCTTTATGTGACTGGTGCTTCTTATTTTAATAACACTCTTTCTGGCACAACAGCACAGTTTAATATTGTTACTGGCTCTACGGTCACAGGCTCACTTGTAACAGCGACAACTGTTTCTGCATCTGCTATGTCAGCTTCAACTATACTTGTTAATAGCATAGCACCAAACTATAGATATGAAGCCCCTTCGGCCCTATTATCTATTAACACCTTGCAAACAGGAACAATAGATACATTCCCTTGGGGCGTTGGTGGTATAGGCGGCGCTAAGTATGTAATAAAAGCTAAAGAACAAGCAGGTACTAATTACTGTCACATGGTAGAATTATTAGTCGCCACAGACGGTACATACGCAGTAGCAACTCCATATGCTTCAACATATACCGGAACAGGTCCAATAATGAGATATGAAGTTGTAATAAACGGTGCAAACGTTGATGTTAAAGTAATTAATGATTCTGCTCAAACAGTAGAAGTTAAATGGATCAAAGATTACCTTACAAGATAGTATAGTATTATAGGAACATATCATGTCCATCTCAAGATTTACATTAGAAAACGGGCTACAAGTAACAGGGAGTTCAAGCTTCTCTGGTTCCGTAAGTTCATCTGGAGGTTTTACTGGTAGTTTATCTGGTACAGCTTCTTATGGGCAAGACGCTAATTTATTAGATGGCCTTGATAGTTCTGCTTTTGCTTTAACGGGTAGCACAAATTATTTTAAAGCAAGTCAAGTTATAACTGGTAGTTTAACGGCAAGCGTTGGTCTTTCTGGTGCTCTAGGGTTATTTCCAACAATTACTGGTTCAAGTGTTTCAGGGACTACAGCACAATTTACTATTATTACTGGTTCTGCTATCAGTGGTGCTTTGATAGGCACTCTTAATACAATTAGCGTAATTAATGCGGGCACTAACTTAACTGCATCAAACGTTGGCAGTACCAGAAGCTTGGCTTTAACCTCCAGTATTACGACTGGTTTAACTTTATTAACTAGCACAACTGGTAATTTTACAGTATTATCTGGTACAACTACAACAGGTTCGACTGCGTTATTTACAACTGTTAGTGGCACTGACATTAGCGGCACTAATTTAAGTTATACAACTCTTAATACCACACAAATGACTTCTAGTGGTAAGATATTGGTTGATAATGGAATAACAATTGGTAGTGGAAAAAATAGAACAGCTACAGATATCGGAATAGGCGTTGAAGCTCTAAATTCAACAAACGCCGTCAGTAATTATAATATAGCTGTCGGACCATATGCTTTAAGAAGCAACACAAACGGTACTTCTAATGTAGCAATAGGTTATAATTCTTTATATTCTAATATAGGAGGAGCGCACAGCATAGCATTAGGGTTAAATGCTTTATATAATAACAACGCTGGAGTAAATATAGGTATAGGTACAAGAGCTGGCTATTCTACTATAACCGAAACTAATAATTTTTTTATTGGATATGAATCGGGCTACTTTGCTCAAAAAGAATACAACTTATTTATTGGTAATTTATCTGGTAGAGAAATAAATTCAGCAAATAATCTTGGTATTGGCCACAGTGCGTTAAGAGTACATAAAGACACTGCTGGAGGTAACTTTGCTCTTGGTTTAAACTCCATGGGAGGCTTAGTAAGCGGATCCGAAAATATTGGAATTGGTGTCGATACTTACAATGGCTTCACTAACGCATCATATAACATTGCTATTGGCAGCAGAGCCATGTCCCCCGGACTTAATGCTGCGTCTAATATAACTGGCAGCTACAATACTGCTATTGGATATAATTCTTTAGGAGCAATAATCGGAGGTGATGAAAACTTAGGTATTGGTTATTATAGTTTATTGTATTTAACAACAGGTTCTCAAAATAGCGGCATCGGTACTTCGGTTCTTGGTGGTCTTAGATCTGGTTCGTTAAACACTTCTATAGGTTATAGATCTCTTGGCAATCTTCTTACGGGCAGCGGTAATGTAACTATAGGAAACTACGCTGGCAGCTCTATTTTAACCGGCTCTAACAACGTTGTCATAGGTAGTGTAACAGGCGCTAATAATGCCGATAACAATATTTATATTGGTGACGGTGCTGGTAATTTAAGATTACAGGTTGACAGCAACGGAACATTTGATGTTAAGACAGGACAAATTAAATTTCCCGCTTCACAAAACGCCTCTGGCGATGCAAATACTTTAGACGATTATGAAGAAGGAACATGGATACCAGCTCTTTCCGGTGCTACCACCACTAATTTCACTTATAACACAGCCGACACAAGTGGTAGTTACTGTAAGATAGGAGAAAATGTTTCCTTAAATGGTCAAATAAAAATAACCAGTACAGGTAGCAGCGCTGGACAAATATATATTAGTAACTTGCCTTTTGCACTCCCGGCAGGAACTATAAATTATTATTCTCTAAATGTTGGCTATCACGCTAACTTGAGTGCTACAGTTCTTGCTCCAATGGGCTACGGCGCACTTGGTAGTAGTGTTGTCGTTCTAGTTAAAAATACTGTTAGCACAGCGCAAACAATGAATGTAACAGATTTAACAAACAATGCTACAATAATGTTTAATATAAATTATAACGTTTCTTAGAAAGGAAAGGGGAAATAAAATGGCTTTAACAGAACGTAGTACAATTGATAAGATAGAGGTACTAGAAAATGGTATTATTCAAATTCGTCGTGCGGATATAGTAGAGCGCGACGGGGTGGAAATTGCTAAAAGTTACCATCGCTGGACGCTAACTCCCGGTCAAGATTTAACAGGCCAAGAGCAACGAGTGACAGATGTAGCTAACGTAGTGTGGACACCAGAAGTAGTTGCAGCTTATGCTGCAATTATTAATGCTAATGAGCAGAAATAATATATGAAAATCTCCAAGGATTTTTTAAGACAAATTATTAAAGAGTGTATGGCAGATATGGGTGCTCCTTATCCTGCTGCTTTACCTCCAATGCGACAAGCCAAAGTATCTAATTTCGTCGCTGATCCTGATGGCTATGAAGGCAGAATGGCAAAAGCTAATTTGTATAAAACAGCCGAGTATGCTACAATGCTGCAAGGATTAATACAAGATAATGAAAATCTTGAACCTTGGGTACAAGAAAAGATTGCTGTTGCAGCTTCAATGATGGAGAGCGTCGGACATTATTTACAATATGAAAAAATGCGCGGAACATCAGTTGGTGAATAGAGATGAAAAGATATTTTCATATCTGGAAATTTTTCTTAAGTGAAAGAAAGATAAGAGACAATAAAGATAAACAAAATATAACTTCTCTATGTGTATTTGATTTTGACGGTACCCTTTTTAAAAGCCCTCAAAAGCCGGAAGACGAGGGAAACAGTTGGTGGCTACATCGCAAAAGTCTAGACGTTCCTAATACTCCTTCAAGCCCCGGACGAGAGTGGTGGTATAATAAAACAGTACAGGCAGCAGAGGCGAAAACTAAAGATCCATCCTGTTATACAATAATGTTAACAGGAAGAAGTGATAGATATTTAGAGGAACGCATTAACGAATTACTTTTACAAAGAAAACTCGTATTTGATGAAGTTGGCTTAAATGATGCCGGATTAGAATCCGAAGATTTCAAGATCGCCAGAATTAATGAAATAGTTAAATCACTCCCAAACTTAAAAGAGATTGAGATGTGGGAAGATAAGGAAGATTTAGCTAGAAAATACCAAAAAGAATATGGTAACGGTCCATATAAGTTTAAAATAAATATAGTGGATGAATCATACTCTAAAGCTCCAAAAAATAAAATAGTTGTAAGAATTAAAAAGTAAAACTTAGTTCTTTACAAGCAGGCAGACAGAAGATAGTATAAAGCGGTTTTTACTTACTACTTATAATTATTTCTAAGGAGATTGTATCTATGTGCATGATCTGTAAGGGTTTACAAAGAGGCAAATTTACCGCTGATGAGGCTAGAGATAAGCTGGAAGAATTTGTTGATTTGGACTTACTCGATGAAGACCACCAAGAGGTAGTAGAGAATCTTATTTCTGAAGTCGAGGAAGAAGATTACTATTGGTCAAATGCACAGAAAAATGCTCGTAAAACGCTTGATGACAATTACGATTATGGCATGGATGATTATTACGAAGACGAAGAAAATTACGATGAAGGATACGATATTCCAGACGAAGAATAATTAGTATATAATGAAATTCCTTTTTAATCATGCATATGGTTTCGGAAAAATGCGAAACCAAAATATGATTTATGTACCTTTTGCGGTCATGCTACAACCGCATGAATATAAAGAATATCTAGAACAAGGTTGGTATCCTGCTACAAATGATATATGGTTTCAAACTCGTAGCACACGTATTAACCTTGAATTATATAAGCCAACCAAAACAGTATTACGTTTAGCAAAGAAAGTAAAATACTTTCCTGATGTAAATATGACACCCGCCAAGCGTGAAAGGTTGGCAAGAATATATGACAGGTATATCGCACATAAAGGCTATAGTGATGATATGTCAATTGATGATATCATCTCTAATAGTCACGGGCATATCTACTACGTATACAATAATGAAATCGTTGCATTTGCGTTTCACAAAGTTGTTGAAGATGCTTACCTTGGTATAGAATTTGCGTGGGATTATGGCGAACCAAAACTTTCTCTGGGTCATGTCAATATATATTACAATTCTCTTTTTGCTCGCTTCAAGCGTTGTAAATATATTTATTTATCTTCTGGGTATGAAAGTTGTTCCATTTATAAAAGCAATTATCCCGGCTTTGAATGGTGGGTTGGTTATCAATGGTCAACGGATGTTGAAATATATCGTGAGCTTTGTTTGCGCGATGACCAAATCAAAATAGATGCTGGTGATTTAATATAATTTTGTCTTACTAGCAAAAAAAATACTATTTATTATAGTTTTTCAAACATAAAAGGAAAAACATATGAAAATTACAAAAGATTATATTCGTGAATTAATTAAAGAATCTTTAAAAGAAGGTGGCAATTTCACACCTGCGAGTTTACCATATGAAGTTGGTCAAGAAGACGCCAGTTCACAAAATGAAGAAACTACTACTTTAACATTTGATATGCCTCCAGAAAAAATTGCTAATTTTCTTTTTACCATGACTAACCCCAATAGACTGCTTGGAAAACTAACTTACGTTTTTGCTGATAAGTATCCTCATCTAATACCTAAAGATAAACAATACCTTATTAGAAAAAAATAATATAAACTTATTAACAGTAGAAGAACCTGTGGTACTATCAGTTACGTTGTTCAGCCAACGAGGAACAAATGATTGAGTACGCAGATGTTATTGTTGATTTAGCTTATGGTGATAGCGGTAAAGGTAAGGTAACACATCTACTTAGCAAGAGCGGTGAATATACGCATTGTATTAGGTACAATGGGTCTAATAACGCAGGTCATACAATCTATCACGAAGGTAAAAAGATTGTAACACATTCAATTCCAACTGGAGTTGTGCATGGCGTTAAGTCCATTATTGGTCCCGGCTGCGTATTAAACGTAAAGCAATTTTTTGATGAACTAAAAGAATTACAAGATGCAGGTATTA